>Ga0208979_100065_pt1 | contig 214190 bp, 203 predicted proteins | sample HotLakConsUCCSLE_FD_184738 | JGI IMG/M metagenome (GOLD analysis project Ga0208979, IMG submission 184738) | Hypersaline microbial mat communities from Hot Lake, Washington, USA - Hot Lake Consortium UCC-SLE (SPAdes) | ecosystem: Environmental > Aquatic > Non-marine Saline and Alkaline >... | reverse complement strand
GTTTCCAACTATTCCGAATTAAACCCTTCGGTTGGGTGCGGCTTCTTGGAAGCCTTGTGTAGAGCGGGATTTAACCCCCTCATTAGGCACATTAGCATATTTCCTCAGGTATAAGAACACTCAGCACCACTTTCAACAGCCTGAATCCCTTGCCAATCAAGGCCGGGGCACATGAGAACGAGAGAATAAGGGTTTCAGCCGATCTCGGGGATGTGCCGCTGGTCAAGCTAACTGTTCGTTATACCGGTGAAAATTCGAGATAGAAATCAAACAATGTAGAACTCAGGCGGTGCCTCTGGAGGTGGGCTGCCGATAGAGAGTGCTCTAGCAAAAGAGTCTTTGGTAATCCAATACAGCCGCACATTATCTTCTTCTGGCTTTACCCGCCGTTTGAGAGCGTCATGAAGCTTATTCATCTCTGCCAGGCTCATGAAACACTCAAACACCGAGTATTGAACTCGCCGCCCATAGCCCTCTAAAAACGTCGCTAGTTTAGTACGGCGTTTATCGTCAGGAATGTCATAAACAACCAGTACTAACATCACCGAATTCGCTGAAACGCCTCATAGGGTTGACTTCCCAACAATGCCCGTTTGTACCGTTGTACCTGTAGGTGAATTAGCCGTCGGTAAGTAACTGGTTCCTTTACATCTGGATGTGACACGGTTTCAGTCATGCGCTGCTCAAAATGCTTCAAAAACACCCGTCGAGCCGAACCCGTCAAATACACTCCGTTGTTTTCCTTCGGCCAGCTAAAGTCGGTAGGGCGAATAATTTTTTGATTCACCAGCCGCATCACCAGGGAATCCACAATGGGCGAGCGAAATTCTTCCATCAGGTCAAAGGCCAGATATGCCTTCTGCCGCTCAGCTCCGTGCAGATGACCCAGATAAGGGTTCAACCCCTCCGCCAGCAACAGACTAAACACGTTATTGAACAGCAGCGTGTAGCCAAAGCTCAGTAACGAATTGAAAGGATCAGTCGGCGGGTGAAAGGTTCGGCCCTGCCAGCTAAACCCTGGATTGGTAATTAGCGCCGGGAACGCCCCAAAATATTGATTTGCGCCGGTACCCTCATACCCTCGAATCTGGTCAAGGGTGAGGGTTGTGTCGGGGTTTGTCACCGTTTCTAACGCCTGGTTCAGCCGCTCAACGGCATCGACTACCTTGGGGTGCCTTCGCTTGCGGTTCTGCCGCTGCAGAAAAATCTTAGAATTCCACAGCTTGCCGTAGACCAGTGCCCGTGCCGTAGCAATGCCAAACCCCTCATTATGCTGTCGCTCAAACTGGCGAGCTTCGGCAGTCAAGTCTGTAATTTCGGCACTCCACAGGTGGCCTTTGTACTCCCCCAGCTGGCTCAGAAAAATCACCGGAATTTGCTGCTGCAGGCACACTCCAATCACCGCTGTGCTGAGCTGCACATTGCCAAATACCAGAATTCGGTCCACTTCCCGAATCGGCACCTCCAGCGGTTCATCCTTAGGGGCCTTGAGCACCAGTCTGCCCTGCTCTTTTTGCAGGTAGGTACCCTGCTCAACCACATATAGACTCGACATTCCATTTCTCCATTCCTGTTCGTTAGACTCAATCTCAACCCGACTATCGGGCCGTACCTGGTAGCCCAGTGCCACAAACAACGGCGGTGGAATAGGCCGTTGCGACTGCTTCAACGCCGTCACCAGAGCCTGCTGCATTTCCGTCGGCTGGGCAGCGGTATCGGCATAGGCCAGAATCAAGCCCTTCGCCGGTTCCTCGGCCTGGTGTGGTTCGGTCTCTTTCCTGGGTTTCAGAGGAACCGCCACATCGCCAGCAAAGGCATACCCCAGGAACCGAAAGCCCTGGTCGAACGTGGTGATGCGGGTCTTCTCGGGATGTAGCTCCAGGCCCATCCCATCCAGCAGCTGGGCTACATAGGCTTGCCCTTCCAGTAACCGTTGACGGGTGCGGGCTAACACCACAAAGTCATCCGCGTAGCGCACCAGCTTGTGGCCTGCCTCGGTGAGCAGTTCGTCGAAGTCGTCCAGATACACATTCGCCAGCAGGGGCGAAATGGGAGACCCCTGGGGGACTCCGCAGGTGGGCAGCAAAATTCCGTCCTGGGTCAAAATGCCAGCGGTAATCCATCCCGCCAGCAAGGCCAGCAGCCAGGGTTGATTGATGCGTTCTTTGACCTCGGCCAATAACCGCTGGTGCTGCAGCGTATCGAAGTATTGAACAATATCGGCATCCAGCACCCAGTCATAGCCACGGCCATGCCAGTGAACCACCCGCTCAACCGCCAATTTATGGGACCGTCCTGGTCGGTAGGCAAAGCTTTGGGGCTCAAACTCAGCCTCCATGAGCGGATGCAGCACCTGCAGCAGGGCCTGCTGAACGATACGGTCAGCGACCGTGGGAACTCCCAACTCTCGCCAGCCCCCAGACTTTTTGGGGATGAACAGCTGCCGTAGCGGCATTGGGCGATAGCGCCCCTCGGCCACCCGCAGCAATAGTTGCGGCAGCTTACGCTGTTTTTGTAAGCCAAAGGCGTGAATGGTCTCGCCATCCACTCCGGCACAGCCTTGATTACTGGCGACTTTGTCCCAGGCCAGCTCAAAATTTTGGGGATGCAAAAAGCGGTCGCGCAGGGAGGCCATGGATCATCCTTTAACCTCCCCGGTCTTGGGTGTTAAAGCTGGGCTCAAAGCTGAAGATAGTTGGCGTCAGGTCACCGACAGGGACTCCGTCGCTGTTGTAGTGGGTGCCAATGAACTCAATGTCTCGCTCCTTATCCAGGCAGGCCAGCACCATGCCCAGAGTCATGCTGCGAAATCCGGTGGTAATGTCGGCCACCAGGTCCCGCAGGGGAATCTTCAGCTCATTGGCTTCGTTAAACACCCGCCGCACCAGGTCGTAGGTTTTGCTCAGCACCAGTGCGTCGTCTTCCAGCGGCACGGCATAGTGAGGCCCATAGTGAAACTCACAGGTAATGCCTTTGCGCTGCCGCAGATATTCTGCCAGCAGCTCGGCATAGGGCAAAGAACCCGGTGCCCGCTGGCCCATGGTAGTTAACAGCCAGCAGTGCTTAAGCTGGCTCTGGTGGGCACAAATGGCCGCAATGGTTGGAGCCAGGTTCGAGTCTTCAAGCTGTAGGGTGTTGAAGTCGAAGGTTGCTATCGCTGCCTGTCGTTCGGCATCGGAGAGCCGATCTGCTGCTGAATCTCGTTTCGGCCTGTACAGCGGGACAAACCCTACGAAAGCCTGGCGGGCTATGTACAGCGCATCGTATTCGTTACGAATCGTTTGGGGAGCCTGAATAAAGACTGCAATATCAGACGGACGCCGGATCACCAGACTAATCAGCCAGGCCATAAGAGCTACCCCAGCGACAATTGCCAGCACCACAATGCTTTGAGCGGCCAGCGCATCGGTAATGGCGGTAAACAAAATGGCGAAGCCAAACCCGGCTAGCGCCCCGGTAACCCGTTGGGGACTCAAAAAACGATGCGGTCGCATAAGCATGGTTCAGGAATTCTTTTACAAGAAACAACAAACCGCAGCACTGGGCAGTAAAACGTCACGATTCGAAGCATGCCCCGAAGACAACGTTAAGCCTGACCCGTTTTAGCAGTGGACAGAGCTAAGTTAGGAGGCACCTCGAAGGTACCGGTTGGTCACGGTTGATGACGAGGCACCGATATCCACTCCCTGAAATCTTCACCATCACTATTAAAGCGGCTATTGGAAAGGGGCCTTTCCAAACGACTGCTAAGGTCTGCTTACTTGCGAATGCGTCGGGACTTGATTTATGACATCGCCCACCTACACCGCCATTACCTTTGCGCCCGTGCAGGGGTTTATCGAAAAATCTCGAAAACTGAGGGACCTGTACGGCAGTTCTTACCTGCTGTCGTTTCTATCCTGGGCGGTCTGCTACCGGGCGCAGCTAGACGGGTATCGGGTGATTTCTCCTGCCCTAATCAAGGTTGCTCAGGGACTACCCAACCAGATTGTGATTCAGGGACCGTTCCCAGAAGACCATGCCAGGGAAGCGTTTAATGCCGCCTGGAGCATTGTGGTCAACACCTGCCGGGAATGGATCGAGCAGCGGGTGGAAGCGCCCTACCAGTGGCAGCGGGATTGGAACCACTGGGCTAACTATGCCTGGGAGTTTTTCTGGGTACAGGGAGAAACCGGTGAATCGATTAGCCAGGTGCGCCAGCGGCTTAACGCCAAAAAGCGCCCCCGTGGCTGGACGGGCGTGAACTGGACCGGCGAAAGCTCAACATTATCAGGAGCCGATGCCGTGGCCTGGCCCAGGCTGGGAGCTATTAATCCCCGGAACGCTCGCTACCAGGAACAGAAAGGCGAAATTCAGGCGTTCTACCAGGCTCTGGGCCAGCATCTGGAGTCATTTCTGGACCCCAATGAAGAACTCAGCGTTCCCGAACTGGTGAAGCGCATCGTGACCCACGAAACCGTAGCCAATACCGTCATTGCGGCTTACGAAGCCCATCTGGAGAACCACCTGCAAGCTTCCCTGGAGGATCAGCAAAAGCACGACCTGATCGCCATTGCCCGTGAGTTGAACCCGAGAACCTTCCGGGACTTGAACCGTAAACGCACCGCAGGCAACACCGAACCCAAATACTGGACCGGCTGGTTTCAAGGGGATGGCGACGGGGCCGGAGAGTATTTGAAAACATTGGCCACTGATCCGGATCAGGAGGTAGATCGGCTGCATCACTTTAGCGACACCATGCGCCAGTGGGGTCTGGAACTTAAGCATCGGCAAGGGGAGATTTTGGGCGGCAATGGCCGCATGATTTATGCCGGTGGTGACGACTTTTTGGGGGTGCTATACCGTCCCAATGACCAAATTCAGCCCACTGAATGCTGGGACTTTTTCCGCACCTTTGATTCCTGCATCTGGCGAGGACTCCAAAAAGACGGTCAGCCACTGCCCGAAAAGCCCATCGGCGTCAGCGTCGGCTTTGTGTGGGCGGCTCCCAACGTGCCGCAGCGGGATGTACTGCAGCACTGCCGGGAAGCAGAGCGTTCAGCCAAGCAGCAGGGAAAAGACCGCATCGCCTTTCGCATTGTGTTCAACGGCGGCAACACCCTGGAATGGGCCTGTCCCTGGTGGGCGTTAGAGGCTGGCCACATCGACATCAGCCAGAATCAGCTCCGGCTAGACCCAGAGCAAGCCTGGCTTCATTTCTATAACGATGTCGCCGCCTTAGAAGCTCGCCATGGCTTCGGCGGCAAGCAGGATGGCCCCATTGATGTAGCGGCAGGGCTGTTTCGCATCTACTTTGGTGCCACTAATCCGGTGATTGACTATGTCCACTGGTGGAACCCAGACCCAATCCAGGGAGCACCGACAGGCAGAGTCGGCATTCTGGGCAATCCCCAACGGTTCGGTCTAACTTCAGTTCCCGGCAGCTTCAGCGATATTCCACCTGAGCGCATGCTGCGGGTGCGCCGAGCCTTTAACCAGTGGGTGATTAGTCTGGCCAAGGTAGGCTTCCATCTCTGCCGTCCAGTACGACAACCACAACCCGTAGCCTCCTAACTCCAAACTCAGTTTTGTTGGGTTCTGCTAACGCTTCACCCACCTACAGTTCCCCTCTTCCCTCTTCCCTCTTCCCTCTTCCCTCTTCCCTCTTCCCTCTTCCCTCTTCCCTCTTCCCTCTTCCCTCTTCCCTCTTCCCTCTTCCCTCTTCCCTCTTCCCTCTTCCCTCTTCCCTCCTCCCTATCCCCTCACAACCATGTTCAAACACCTCATTGCCATAGAACCCCTGGGTCTGCTGTACGGCAGTGCCGGTCGGTTTCTCTCTCCCGAAAACCTTGTAGGGCGTTCCGGCACACAGTTTCCACCCAGTGCCGCCACCCTATCGGGTGTGTTTGCCTCCCAATACTCTGAAGCCGGAAAAGCGAAAGACTTGCAAAACCTGCAGCTCGCCGGTCCCTTTTGGGGATGGACCGAAGACCCCCAAGCCTTCTATGTGCCGACGCCAGTGAATGTGCTGGCAAGGCTGGATGTACCCGAAGATGACACCGCCATTTCCGAAGGCCGAGTGGTAGATCGGCTCTCCATGACGACGGGTTCCCACGGAACCGATTGGGTGGATAGTCAGGGAGAACCCGTCGCTGACCGCTTTAGCTCAGGCACCTGGCTCAACATCACCGACTGGCCGACCATCGCGGACCCCGACAGTTCTCTGGAGCAGGTCAGGGCCGTTACCGTTCACGGTCAACCCTGGCAGTTTCTGCCGCATCTCCATCCCTACCTGGAGCCAGACCAGCGGCGGGTCTGGGTTGAAAAAGAGCAGGGAAGTTTGTTTCTGGAGAATGGCGTACAGCTGCATCCATCTACCTGCCTGGTTTACCTCAGCAACTCGCCCATTGAGTCCGGCTGGTACCGCTTTGGTGGGGAGGGCCACATGGTTGAAGTCACCTGCCACGACCTACGAGCAGATCGTCAGTCGCTGTTTGACCAGCCGTTGGGGAAAAGCTTTGCGCTGCTCACTGCTTCGGTGTGGGGGTCTAATCGCTTCTCCAGTCGCTACCCCGAAGCCTGGGCCGACTTCATGGTTGAAGATGGCCTGTTCACCGACCGAGCACAGCCGTTCCGCTACCGATTGGGGGGTGAAGGTTCACCCAAACGCCTGTCCCGTGGGCGCTACGCTGTCCCTGCCGGAACAGTCTACATCACCCAAAAGCCGATGGCCCGCTGGTACGACTGGCCCGAGGACTGGTTCCCGAAAGAAGGGCCTTCCCTCAAACGGTGGGGCTGCGGCCTGGCGTTGCCGTTACCCAGCGCTCTAGCCCAACCCGTCGCTGTACCCGTTGCCTCTTAGTCTTTAGTTCTGTCTGCTAAAACCCATGTACAACAAAGCCTACGGCATTATTGAAACCCTCGCTCCCCTCCATGTGGGAGCCAGCGCCGGGGAGGAAACCGGTAACTTGAATTTGATCTTTCGGGACCAGTTCACCCAAACCGGCATCATTCCCGGCAGTTCCATTCGCGGTCGGTTTCGAGCCGACATGCGGGAAATAGCCGGTAGCGATGATGTTGACTACTGGTACGGGAAAGAAGCCAAAACCCGAGATGAAGCGGGCTCGAACAGTGAGCCGGTTACCAGCGAAGGTATTGTTAAGTTCGAGTATGCTTCGCTGCTTTGGCTTCCGGTCTTCTGCCCAAATCAGCCCGTCGTAAGAGTGTCTTGCCCGGCGCTCTTGAATCGCTATCGAAAAATCCGTAACTGGCCGAGCTATAAATTCAAACCCTACTCCTACTGGGGAAAGCTATCAAATATCAAATTTCTCTTTTTTAACCTGGGCTTTGTCAAACTTGGTGAACCGGATAAAGCGCTAGAAAATTATTTGCCTGTTCAAGGGGATGAGAATGAACAGCATCCTCTACTGGTGGTTAAGGATACCGAAATAGGTATGATTCACGACATGGCTCTCTACCGCCAAAGTCGAGTATCCCTTGATCCGGAACAAAAAATTGCAAAGGGGAAGGCATTTTTTAACGTCGAAGCTTTGCCAGAAGGTAGCATCCTTTCATTTCCTATCGCTCTTCGCAAAACCTTTCAGTCTAAATCTGTCAACCCAGAGCAATTTCTTCAGACGGCTGACCTGACCACCGAAAAAGAAATGTACTTTGGCGGCTTAGAGTCGGTCGGCTTTGGGCGTACTAATGTCAGTCTAAATCTAATTGCAGAACAGGAGTAAGCCCTATGTCACCTAATCCACAGCCCCCTGTTCGGCCTCAAGAAGTCAGCACTGGTTGGCATCCTTATGATCTTGACCATGCCGCCCAGGCGCTAGTGCTTAAGCACAGGGACAAGAAAAACGTCTTGAATGAATCTCACAAAATGCGCATGGCTGTTGCTTATGGTCTGGAACGCTTTTGGGGAGAGCACCTTCGCTTTGAGAGAGAGTCGAGTTCTGACAGCAGGAATAAAGGCCAATATTGGAAGGATGTCTGGATAGAGTTAGCAAAGATTCTCAGGCAGGGGGACGTCGAACTACCCGATTCAAACGGCCAAGTCACAATTGACAAAACGGAGGATATCAAAGCCACAGCCGCCGCAATTTGGCAATTATCTGAAGAAGATCGCTATGTCGCTTTGATGGTCTTAACCCAATTTTGTGACTCACTGGTGTGGTGGACACAGCGCTATAAAACTACCTCTGGCGGTGAAGATAACGACTAGGTTAATCCGCTGCTCCTCCTCCAACTTATTCCACCTCGTCATTTGTCCGAAGTTTCTTCAGAGATAGCTACAATGACCTTCGCCGATGCATTGAGAAAAGCTCAAAAGAAAGCAGAAAAAAAAGGGAAGCAGGTCAAGCTCGATATCCCCTCCCAAGTGAGTCACGAGTATCATAACCCTGAGCAGGTGCCGAGGATGTATCGGGCTCAAGTGGAAGGCCGTTGTAGTCTTCAATTTGCCGGTGATCGGGATCAGGATTTAAGAAACTGGGTTGTCGAGTGGGTTGACCCTATTTCGGAGCGCAATCCTCAGCCTCGTTATCAACGGCAGGAACCGCCTCTTGGTTGGGATGGCTCTGTCTATCGCCTAAAAGTTCAGTTTCCCTGGCGGGTGTGCAGCAACTGTGGAGCTGATAGCATTCTCCGGCCAGTCTTAGGCAAAAATGGAATCCCCTTCTTCCCTGGCAGTGGTATCAAGGGATTGTTCCGCCGACTGCTGAATTCTGACCAGCTTGAGGCATCTACCAAGCAAGAAATTGCTGCCTACTGCGGTAGTCAAGACCAGAGAGGAAAACTCCGTTTTCATGGTGCGTATCCTGTTGGTGATTGGGCCGGGACCCAAATGATTACTAACCAACGCACCGGTTCGGTAGAAGCCCGATACCAAATGGTGGATGTTCTACATCCCCAACAACCTCGACAGGTGCAAGGTAAAGGTCGGGCGAGCGCTTTTTCCTTAATTACGCTGTTTCAACCCACTCTCATCTTTGAGTTGAGTAGTCCTGAGTCTTATTCGGAAGAGGACTGGAACTACATTGGTGGTTTACTGAGACGGGCACTCAGCCAAGGCTTAGGTGGTAAAACCAGCACGGGCTATGGGTTATGGGTTATCCCGAAAGCCTATGCCCTCCAATATGGATTACAAGGGGTAGGAGTTAGTTCCCTGCTTCGGAACGATGAACCAGAGTTCCGGCTCAATATGTTCAAAGCCAGTCTCCGAGGACATGCCACTCGACTCATCGCTGGCGTCAGTGGAGACCCAGATGTTGTAAAAGAGCATGTGAATAAGCTGTTCGGCCACACTCGATCCCCTGGGATTGTTGAACACTATTGGGAATGGAGACCTGAGAACCTCGAAATAACCCAACAGGGACGAGAGAAGACTCCCGTTTTTCAGGTCGAGGGGAATCTCAACCTGGATATTGACCGCAGTCAAGTCCTGGGCACAGGAGAGTACCAAAATCACCTGGATTTCCTGAAATCTCTATTTGAGTTCACCTACGTCATGGGAGGTATCGGAAAATCGTGGCGACGGGCGTGGCACAAAGGACCAGAGGGCTGGGAGGATGAATTTCAAAGCTTTTTCCCGTCCTATGAAACCAGAGCAATTGGCTGCCATTGGCAGAGCAAGAGCAATTTTGAGTTGAGAGAAATTCAGTCTCAGAGAGATTTAAGCAGTTTTCTAACCCATCTCCATCAAGACGTTCAAAGGTATTGCTCACAGAGCAAACCGCAGTATGTCAGGAATTGGCGCGAAAGCTGGAACCCCCAACGGGTAGCTGTTTTCTGTAGCAAAGGTCCTGTGTCTCAATCCGAAGTGATTCATCTGTTCCATGACGATGAATTCAAGACAACCCCTGCTATTGGAGGTAAACGCCTTGGAGATAAACGCCCCACTTCATTTAGCCATGTATGGCACCGTATGCTGCCAGTTGGAGAAAGCGCTTCGGGTAGATTGGAGTACCTCGAAATTGTGACGTTGTTTCATGGCGACACCCGTCCCTGGCAACGGGACGCTGAGGATCAGCTGCAACCATTTATCGATCACCTCGCCAGGCACTCGATGACATTAGCTTGGGGAAAAATGCCGAGGTAGTGTGTTAGCAGTTTTTCAATATTCCTTGAGGGATTGGCCTCTTCCTCCCTTGGGGCTTGACTCAACACCAGAGGAATTTGAGATGCTCCACTTGCTTTTTGCAGTAGTCTTACGGACAGCTTGTGAGTGAGGCTACCAGAAACGGACAATGCCCAGAAACCAGGACCGTCGTCACCAGCTATGATCCTGAGGCGGAAAAGGAGGAGAGTGAGCCCGTGGCTATGCCTGAGCGAGTTAGACCTATTGAGGAAGCGCTGCCAGGGCACAAACGCTATATTGAGCTACACCAGCAGGGTTGGAACAATGGCGAAATCGCCGATGAGATCGGCGTGTCCCGAGAGCGAGTGCGCCAGGTCTTGCGTTTCTACGGTTTGAAGAGCCCCAAAAGTGCGGTTCGCTCTGTAACAGACGAGCAGCTCGTCGACGCGATTCGTCGTTTGTACGACCATGAAGACCTCAAAGAAATTGCCAAAAGCATGAACGTGGCAACATCAGCTCTGGAAGACGCTGTTCGGCAGCGAGACCCGGTAGCGCTGACACTTCGAGCCCAGCAGCAAGCTGAACGGCATGAAGCAGCCTTAGACCAACGCCTGCAGGAAAAACTGTCCTACTGGAAGTCGGTCAGCCCCATCGGCCTGCTAACAGTAACCTCGATATGGAGGGATGAGTCGGGCGAGTTTCGCGCTGGTGCCCAGTGTGAGTGCGGGCGTAAGACCAGCGTGCTTCTACAGCATTTGCGCCGTGGTCGCGTGTTTTCTTGTGGTAAGCCAGTATGCAGGAGCAACGTCAGGGCTTCCCTTGATGTTTTTAAGGCCAAAGCGCATCAGGCTGGTCAAGACGAGCCAAAGCATCGAGGAAAGAGGAAGTGATATGGACCACTGCCTGTGCCTTTCCCATACGGTGAGCTATCTAGGGGCATTACACCTATAATCGCTGTAGTTAGCACTAAGCGTGGGTACATTGCCCAGATTTCAATCTAGCCGGACACATAGAGGCTGATCGATGAGTACCTCCGAAATTAATCGCCTGTTAGGTCTCCTGGACGACTGGGTCCAGGCCCTTGAAGAATCACGCCTATCAGAAGCCTGCCGTGAAGAAGGGCGTGACTTTTTCAGATTCATGCAAGCCCGTGGTGTTAATGCCGCATTGATGGCGAAGTTGATTATTGACACGACAGGCTATAACCCGGCTCAACTTTGGCGCGTGGAAGACGCCGAGATGCTCAGGGACGCTATCTTTCGATACGCCGGTTCGGTCGTGGTGACCCAGGTTGAAGAACGCCACGGCATTCAAAATACAGCGGAGCGCAATGTGAGGCACTTCTGGTCATGAGTCCCCTTGCCGCCCAGTATGCCGAAGCCTTTGCCGAGAATTGCCAGCTAGATCCAGGCTCCTGGTTTGAAGAAGATACACCCGACGAGCAGCTCGTCTTGCTGGATAACCTGGTCGTAGCTCAGGATGTTGTTGAGCAAATGCTGCTGAATGGGGAGACCTGCTGGCACCACCTGGGCTGGTGGCCCGATGTGCTGAAGGTGTTTCAGAACTGGGCCCAGGCGGGAGCCCTGGTGAAAGTTCGCCTCATTGCGCAGTGGATGCTCTCAGAAATGCCAGAGTCTATTCCTGACCTAGACACTCCAGATGCTCTTCAAAAGCTGTCTGAGGGGCATTTCTGTGGCGTCCTGCCCGCAATATCCTCAGCCTGGCCTGCTGAGCCCGAGTTCTACCTGTCCCGGCTACAGTGGCCCATGTTTGAAATCTCTGAATTCGCTGAGATGGACCAGGCGGCTGACGTTCGAACAGCATTGGTCAAGAAGTGGCGGCCAGTGGCTTAGTTCGGCCTGGTTAAGGGGCGTCCGCCGGGCTTGTGCCATACCTGGCATGGATCACCTGTTATGGCCTGATCGTGCTTGAATCTGGGATCAGACCTACGCCAGCTACGCCGCATACGGTTTTTGTTGACGCTGTTACGAAAAATCCGTCTTTTTACGCGAACCGATTTTTCCGAAAAAGGAGTGACCTTATGGGTGGGGGGGACGTGATGACGCTCTGAATCGGTGTAGAAGCCTGCAAGATAGCTGCAAAGACGCTGCCGAGAAACGCAAACTCCATAGCTATCTTGCAGGCCAGCAAACGCCCTCAGGCTTATTTCGCCTAAGTGCTTAATATTGATGGGGCGGTTGCTGACATTTTTTTCTTCCGGCACCGCTAGTCAAGAAAGCCTGAGCTGCTTTTGAGACAGGGAGCTAGGCAAACAATCTCGCTGTTCAGGCGAGAAAAAGAGCAAGCAGTGGATCCACTACCAAGGGTTACATCAAGTTAACTTAAAAAAACTCCAGAACTTATCTGATCTATGGGTCAGTAAGACCTGAAACCTCTATGAATTAAAGGTTTCAGACAGATCATTTGAACTGACCCATACTGATTCTAACGACCACAGATTTATCATCTGTAATCCACAGAAACTGGGTAAAAATGTGTCCAGTGGAGTGTCCAGACTGAAAAGACAACCTCTGAAACCAGGGCGAGTGAAGGGAATCGAACCCTCGAATGGTGGAACCACAATCCACTGCCTTAACCACTTGGCTACACTCGCCATAATCGCGTTTTTCAATATAACACCCCTGGTCACAGGTTCACCACTGTCTCTAAAATTTTGGCTATCCCCATGCCCGGTAATGACCCTCGCTGTTGTCCCAGTTTGCCGGGCATCTCAGATCAAATTGCTGTCTCAGATACGGTAGAATCCGGGGCTAGCTTTCTATAATAAACACGTCGATGGGTCTGGTAACAGCATTGGCCAGGGCCTTTAGGATATCGATGAATATAGATGAAACCTCGCCGCCATTGTGGCGGCGAGGGCCTGACTGGCCATCGCCCTGAGCCAGGCCTGAGAATGGTTCTATCCACCGTGGCGACTTCTATATTTAGTCTTCTGCATGCGCTCTTTTTGTGCCCTTATTTCCAATACCGAGCGGTTAGAGTGGGGACTGGTGCAACCGGTTGTATTCAAGATGAAATGTCGGGAGAGGTTTTTGTGACTGGTTTTGCGTCAACCGCTTATATGCTCGTCTCCCACGGTAGTCGAGATCCTAGACCTGGACAGGCAATGGCCAGAATGGCCCAGATCGTCCTGACGCAGATTCAACAGCAACAAGTTATGGCTGAGGTACAGTCGCCTGCCGCCAGGGTAGCCTTAGCCCAGAATGTTCAGGCCCAAACGCAATCAGGCTGGCCTTCTCCTCCCTCTGATCTGACCCCAAATTCTAACCCACAGCCTCCCCAGGGCAACGGCAATCAATCACCATGTCGTATCTCAGCGAAGCCCCTGGTGGGTACCGGTTGTTTAGAGCTAAGCCCGATTCCTCTGCATCAACAGATTATTGACTTCAGTCGTCGGGCTGGGGCTACAGGGGTCAAGACCATTCGTGTGGTGCCTGTGTTTCTGCTGAAGGGGGTGCATGTGGTAGAAGATATTCCGAAGGAAATTCACCAGGCTCAGCAGGCCCTGCCGGAATTAGCCATTGAGATATGTCCTCACTTAGGCAGCCATCCTCACCTTAAGCAGGTTTTACGCCAAAAATGGCAAACCGAGGGATCTGGGGCTCTAGTTCTGTTGGCCCACGGCAGTCGCCGTGCTGGTGGTAATGACTCTATCCTTGCCACCGCCGACGCATTAGAGGGCAAGGCGGCTTTCTGGGCCGTTTCTCCCCGGCTTGAGGAAGCTGTTATGCCCTTGATCCAGAGCGGGGTTAAACACCTGACAGTTTTGCCCTACTTTCTCTTTGCAGGAAAAATTACTGATGCTATTGACCACGCCATTGAGGCGTTAGAAGAACGTTTTCCTGAAGTGACCTTTCACCTGTTGCCTCCCCTAGGACCAACAGCACCCATAGCGTCGCTAGTGACTGACCTGGCCCTAAATCGGGTCAAACTCCATACCCAAACATCCAGTCTGCCGCTTCAGCGCACAGCCTTCAGGTACCAGTTTCCCCCCTTTCTGGTGTCTTAACCCCTGGCTATGGAAATTCGCGAAGCCCATGGCTTTCGTATATATAATCAATCTTTTGGACCTGCATTTTCCTGTACACAATTTCTGCAGGATGGCTGAGTCTAGTCCCTTCCCAAGGCGTCAACCATGACCGTTTCTCGCTCTTTTCATGACTCCAATGCTCCGACTCCGACGGGCAAAGTATATCTGGTTGGGGCTGGGCCTGGGGATCCAGGACTGTTTACCCTGAAGGGCAAAGGGCTGCTGGCATGTGCCGATGTGGTGATTCATGATGCGTTGGTAAGTCCCCCCATTCTGGCTATGGTGAATCCTCAGGCCGAGGTAATCAATGCCGGTAAGCGGCGGGGACGCCACTCTATGCTGCAGCCCGACATTACCCGGCTCTTAATCGACAAAGTGCAGGCTAACGCTGTCGTCGTTCGTCTAAAGGGGGGAGATCCCTTTGTCTTTGGCCGGGGCGGCGAAGAAATGGCCGATTTGGTTGCTGCCGGCATTGAAGTAGAAGTGGTGCCCGGCATTACTGCTGGGGTAGCGGCTCCGGCCTATGCAGGCATTCCGGTAACCCACCGGGGCAGTAGCTCCTCGGTGACCTTTGTCACCGGCCACGAAGCCGCCGGTAAATACCGCCCTAAAGTGAATTGGCGGGCTTTGGCTCAGGGTTCTGAAACCATCGTGGTGTATATGGGCATTCATAACTTAGAGCACATCACCACTGAACTCATGGCCGCTGACCTCAACCCTGCAACCCCCGTTGCCCTGGTGCGCTGGGGCACCCATCCCCAGCAAGAAACCCTGATCGCAACTTTAGACACCGTGGTTGAACAGGTCAACAGCACAGGGTTTGAGGCTCCTGCGGTCGCTATTATTGGCAACGTGGTGAACTGGCACAGGGTCTTACAGCACTGCGCCCCCAAAATTGTTGCTGAATAATGCTGAACAATGGGGAGGAGAGCAGCATTAAAATCGTGGGGATGCTCTCCCTGTGTCATTTCCATAACCGCTAGTAGGTCTCAGGTAAGAGTTGCAGGTCACAGGTTTACCAACTTTTGTCCTTTTAGAGGGGCGCCTCCCTCATCCCTTTAGCTCATTATCCAGCGATTCCTCTGCTCTCCCCTATCTCGAAGTCGTTATGTGTTGTTAGGATAGGATAAGAATCTTGCTTGGGCTTGATCGGAGGTTACCGCCTTCGTTACTCGTGGCCATGTTCCCGAGCTGACTCTGGCAAGATCACCACTTCCTTGAAGCTCAATATCCCCACCACTATGACAGCCGCCATTCAAGTTGAGAAAACTAAAGTCAAGAATCCTCCTCTCGATATTCATGTGTTGGGGGACCGGGTGCTACGCCAGCCCGCTAAGCGCATTTCCAAAGTAGACAATGATGTGCGTGAGTTAGCCCGAGAAATGCTGCAAACCATGTACAGTGCCGATGGCATTGGCCTGGCTGCGCCTCAGGTGGCGGTTAACAAGCAGCTGATTGTGATTGATATAGACCCGGAGAACGCAACCACTCCGCCCTTTGTGCTGATCAACCCAAAAGTTATCCGCACCTCAAAGGAGCAGGCGGTTGGGCAGGAAGGTTGCCTCAGTATTCCCGGTGTCTATCTCGATGTGGTGCGCCCCGCTGCCATCGAAGTGTCGTTCAAAGACGAAAATGGGCGACCTCAGAAGTTACAGGCCTCTGAATTGTTGGCCCGCTGCATTCTGCACGAAATGGATCACCTGACTGGAGTGATGTTTGTTGATCGGGTTGAAAACCAGTTAGCCCTGAACCAGGAACTGCAAAAGCACGGTTTCTCCGCCAGGGATGTTAAGGCTGTAAAAGCGTAATCGTCGGGTTACACTATTGGCCGAGGTCCTGTTCTGGCTGGGCCTCGGTTATTTTTAATCAATCAACCAATTACTTAATTCGCAAGGAGACATCCTCTGTGACTCCCAAAAGTGGTGTTTTGTTGGCGGGTTCCTGCGTGGCTGCGATCGCGGCTGTAGGCTCCATTTTTGAATTGTCTTCTGGTACTCCCGATTGGGGCACAGGCCCCACCACAGCCGTACTTGGCCTCTGTGTTCCCCTGGTTGGCATTCTGTTCTATGCCGCGGTTAAAGACGCCCAGGCGAATCAGCAGTAGACCACCAGGGTTGAACCATAGCCTGGCTTTATCCCCAGTCCAGCCCCAGTACTGTAGTCTGCCATCAGGCAAAACTCCACGTCTGGACTGGGACAGGGTTTAGCAAGGCAAGTTGATAGCAAGTCTGGTCTTTTGAGCCATCTGAACGGATGTAAGCATGAACACTGCTTTGTCGAAAACTCGCCTGGGGCGACGAGTATTTCTTACCGGTTTAGCGGCATCGGCGGCCCTCCTATTGCTGGAACAACAGGCCCAGGCCTATGACGTCTGGTTAACTCCCACCGATCCCCAACTGGGAGACACCGTTTCGGTTATGGTGCAAGCCCCTGGCGGAGGCAATACCCTGACCATAACGGTGAATGACCGCTCCCAATATCCCGTCTTTCCCATGGGGCAGAACCTCTACCGGGCGTTAATTCCTACCAGCCCCCTGGATCCCCCCGGCAGAATGGTAATCCGAGTGAGTGGAGGCCCATCCTCTCGGAATTTAGCGGTTGGGTTGCGGAACCGTTCGTTTGCTACCCAGCGCATTACCCTACCGCCGGGTAGCAGCAACCTGGGTACCCAACATGAGTTTGACCGGGTGGCCGCCTTTAAGACCATCGTCACCCCCCAAAAATTCTGGGATGGCCCCATGATCCGTCCCAGTCAGGGGCGAGTCAGCACCGAGTACGGCATCCGTCGCTACTACAATGGCGTCTTTGCCGAAGACTATTACCATCGCGGAGTAGACTATGCCGCCGGGACTGGGTCCCCCGTGGTTGCCCCTGCGGCAGGATATGTTGCCCTCGTAGGGCGAGTGTCTGATGGTTTTGAGCTGCACGGCAACACCGTTGGTATTGACCATGGCCAGGGCGTGCTGAGCATTATGATTCACCTCAGCCGCATTGACGTCAACGAAGGAGATTTCGTTCGGCCCGGTCAGGTCATTGGGGGGGTAGGGTCGACCGGGGCGTCCACTGGCCCTCACTTACATTGGGGGCTTTATGTCCATGGCGTGGCTGTTGACCCTGTACCCTGGCGCTACACAGGGTTTCAGTAAACCTTTAAAACTTTTAAACCGGATTCACGACTACCGGTTTGGCCTGGGTTCCCCGCTCAAAGACAACTTTGGGTTTGAAGACAGACTTCAGAATCAGCCAGAGGGAATGGAGTTCGTTGGGGGCCCGGCGGCTTTTCCACTGGCCGGGACGGCAGTAGAGCAGTTCAACCAATCGACGGTGCTGTGGCTGGGATAGCTCAGCAAATCTCACCGTAATCTTTGGAAACTCCTCTTCGGTATGGGACCACTGGGTAATGGCCCCCTGTAGAGTCAGGGCTTCATCCTCCAGGTAGAGGATGATGGGACAACCCTGTAGCTCGTCTAAAGAGGCATCTGCCGTTTTAGTCAGAGCAATTTCCGCCCCTGCTTCGGAGAGTTTCGTGGTAAAGCCCCAAAATTGCTGATCCGGGCCGACCTCAGCTCGTACAACCCGCTGTAGATTAAAAGATTCATAGCGGCTCTGGCGGGGGGCATCTAACAAAATCAGCAGGGCAATGCTCAGCATGACTAAGTTGTAGCCACTCCAGATCCAGCCCAGGCCCAGACCCTTGAGATGATTGACAGGGTCTCCCATCATGGTTAAGCAATTTCCCAGGTTTATCCACAGGCTAATGGCCGTAAGTATAAATACCACCACAAGGGGCCAGGCTAAAGACCAGTTGAAATGGTAATGGTTGCTAGAGGTACCCTTTGGAGTTACCTTAAAGCCGCGGCTAAAGGGGCTTACCATGACCTGAAACGCCGTTATCGCCAGCGGGAAGGCCAGCACCAGGGAATACACATCAGACAGTAAGGCCGAGCGAGAACGATAGTTAAGCCACGAAAAGGCACTTAACTGCACCAGATAAAATGGCAAGAAAAAGTACAACAACTCAGCCCCGTCTACCTGCAGGGGAATGACTCCCAAAAATGAGTAGGCCAGGGGCATGAGCAAAAAGCCGACCCGCGCAATGCTAGTAAACCAGTGCAGCAGGCCTTCAAAATAAGCCAGTCGCTGAACCAGGCTCAACCCCGGAATGGTCAACGGGTTAGAGCGAATGAAAAAAGACTGTAGGGTACCCTGTTCCCACCGTACCCGCTGCAGAGCATGGGCAGCGATGTTTTCAGCCGCCAGGCCAGCACTCAATTTCTCGTTCAGATAAGCCAGTTTATAACCCTTTGCAGCCAGTTGAATGCCCGTAAAAAAGTCTTCGCTCACGGCCTCGGTGACAAATCCTCCAACAGACTCCAGGGCGGACCGTCGCATCACAAAAGAGGTACCGGCACAGACCACGGCCCCGGCCCCGTCTCTCAGCCGCTGCACCTGACGGTAAAACACTTCTTCTTCCGGGGTCAGCACATCCTCAAGGCCCAGGTTGTAAGCAATCGGGTCGGGGTTGTAAAAGCTTTGGGGAGTCTGCACCAGGGCCACCGCCTGATCTTGAAAAAAGCCCACGGTGCGAGTCAAAAAGTTGCGGGTAGGTATAAAGTCAGCATCAAATACCACCAGTAGTTCGCCGCTGGTTTTAGGAATGGCGTGGTTCAGGTTGCCTGCCTTAGCATGGGAGTTGTCGGGCCGGGTCATGTATTCACATCCCAGCTCAGCGGCCAGGGCTTTGATGTCGGGCCGACGGGTATCATCCAGTAGATAAATGGTTTTGGGACCATACTCCATGGCCTGACACCCCATAATGGTGCGGCGCAGAATGAAGTCTGGTTCGTCATAGGAGGGAATAAAGACATCAACCGCTGGGGTGTAGGCACCACTCAAGACGTCACCAGAGAGAACATCGGCCTCCCGCCGGCGGTCGCGGGAGCGCAACAACAGCAGTAGCTGAATGCTGCCGCTGGTCAAGATTAGCAGTTCTAGAAAGAACAGGCCGAGGCTAAAGACTCCCTGCAATGGGGTTGCTAAATTGAGGGTGCTGGTTGCCCGCCATAAAAAGTAGCGCCAGGTCAAAATTACCAGTACGCCAACAACAACAGCCCTGGGCCAACCCACAGGCTGGGGACAAACTCGGGTAATGGCTAACACCAGCAGCATGAGCCCGGCAGCCCAAAACAAGAAGAAGCGACCGACCACCATTGGGGTCATCGCCCAGGCGGGAGGATGCTCTTGTAGTTCCTGCAGCTGAGCAAAGATTGTACTGATGGCACCATTACCCATAAACCAGGCAATGGCAATGGTGGCCGCCATGCCGATGATGCCCAGCATGATTAGAGTCGCTAGCCGGGGTCGAAAAGACACCCTGGAGGGAAGTTGTGCTGAAGTCATGGTGCAGAACGCAAAATGGAAGGGCTGAGATCAGAACTGCCCGTTATCGAACCTAACGCAATCGATAGCGGGCTGCTAGGCTTATCAAAATGCCGACAAAAGCGAGTCACAGCCACAAACCAAACAACAACTGACCTTAACTTGCCAAACATTGCTGAGAATGGTCTGAGAATTTAAAGAGAGAGCTTAGCCCTCAGCTCATCTTTAATACGATGCAAAATTGAGGTTTCGTCCAGGCTATCGAGAATGCTCTGCATGACCACTTTCGGGCCGTCGGGTCCCCAACTGGCTCCGTTGATGAGATAGGTTTTGGTAATTTGCCCAATGCTGTAGGTAAAACCCCCGGCAATGGCCGCCTGGGTCAGGGCAATAGGCACGTAGGGGGCCAGGGCCAGGCCCCCGGTCGCCACCGAAGACGCCCCCAAAACTCCCTTGAGGGAACTCAACCCCAGGGTGATCATCAACTCGCTGGCCGAAATTCCCCCCAGACCAAAGGCAACCTGCCGCAGAAGCTTGAGGGCTCCGGTCTGGGTCATGGGTAGCCCATACAGGCGAGATAGGGTGACGATCAGGGAGACATCAATGATGGCTCCGCTGAACAAATCCGCCATGGTAATGGGGTTAAAAGCAATCGCCATGGCTTTAATCATGACCCCGTTCCAGATGGTGTCTTCGGCAATGCGATCGCAAATGGCCTGCTTGCGCTGCAAAATTTCGTCGCTCACCGCCTCGGCATACATTAGGGTGTTTAAAGCAACCAGCGCCTTGCCTTCTCGATGCAAAATATCCAGAATTTTGAGCTTCAGGTCATCGACCTGGGGGTTCCCCCTGACTGTTTCATGGGTAACCTGGCCATCCCCCTGGGCAATCGCCCGCACCACCAGGGGAGAAGCCGCCGTCATCACGATTTCATCGGGGGAAATCAGGTCTTTCAACCGCTCATCTTTCAGGGTGGTGTAAAGGGCCTGGCGATCGATAGCAGGATACTGATCAACCTTGTTAAATACCAGCAATATCGGTTTGCTGGCCTGGCGCAGGGCTTTAAGGGCATCGTATTCAACCCGGGAAATGTCCCCCGCGATGACAAACAAAATCAGATCAACCTGTTCAGCAATATGCTTCGCCAGCGCTTCTCGGGTTGCACCGCCGACTTCATCCAGGCCGGGGGTATCAATCAGCTCAACTCTAGAATGACCTGTGCCCTGTAGCGAAACCTTCAGCACCTCAGGGCTATCGGCTCCAATGGTTTCTGAATCTACCGCCCAGGTTGTGCCTTCCACCACCCGAGTGACTCCGTGGGTGGGGCCGGTGGCAAAAATGTTCTGCCCAATCAGGGCATTTAATAGAGAAGATTTGCCCCGCCCCACCAGACCAAATACCGCAATGTGAACCACGGCCTGGTCCAGCTTATCCATCAGCCCGGTCAGGTTACCCAGGGGGTTACTGAGGCCTGCCATTTCTCGTGGGCTTAAGTTTAACCGTTGTATCAGGTCTTCCAGAGCGTCCTGGGCACGGCGGTAGTTTAAATCATCCTGGAGCCCCTGGAATGACCCCATAATCTGCTCTAAGTCCTGTTCAACTTCATCCCAGGTGGCCTGATCTGCCGGGGTCAGGGCTTTGACCTCGGGTTTCGATGGCTCAAGTTCCAGCGCCCGTTCAACCTCGTCCCAGAGGGTATCGTCATCGTGGCTGGGGACCACATCTACATTGGGGGCTGAATCATCGGTGGGAACCATAGTTGCTGTTGACCTCAGACTGGCGGGGGCTGCCCCTAGGGCAGGTTAGACTCCGCTCAGATCAGCATAGCTAAAACAGGCTGGCTTAAGCATTAACATCCCTGGTGGATAACCGCCAATCTCCGCTGCTTAAATTCACCGAAATAGAATTGATTCAGAAATGTGATGGATGCGACAATACCCAAGGGCCACATCATCGGTCGTGGGGTTTAAGCCACAAAGCCCGTGATGCAGTGAGGGTCATATAAAAAGCGTGGATATTCAAAGTCATTGTATGGAGTTTAAGACACCTGGTCAGCAATTAGTCTACGAGCGCATCTTGCCCTGGATGCACGATTTGTTCGGAGACGCCCTGGTCGTCTTTGAAGATGAACCTCTATTTGTTGTCAACCTGGGCTCTGCGGTCGCATCAACCCGAGTGATTCCCTGGAACGCCGATGAAACGCTAATCACCACCCGTTCCTACGTGGTGACCAATATCGACATCACCCAGGAACTCAGCTATTACCTGATGCGGGAAAATAACGGCATTTACTTCGGACGGTTTGCCTACGATGCCGAAAACGACATTGTTTTTGAGCATAGCCTGGTGGGTACGACCTGCGATCGGGTCGAACTAAACCACTCCGTCAACACCGTCATCCGCATTGCCGACAGCTACGATGATGAAATTGTTGCCCGCTGGGGTGGCAAACGTGCCCTCGATCGCTGGGCCTCTTAGCATCAAAGCATCTCCTGACTTCTCAAGATGTCGCATCAGACTGAATGGCAGAGGCTCAGGGCGAAAATTGAAAAAACTTATCGATTCTTATTTGATCCCCGAAAAAACTGGGTTATCTTACCGTTAGATACGGCTCTGATGGGAGATTAATGGCTCAGGTGGGTTAACCACAACCCTTTACCCCCGGTCATCTTCCTGCGAGCCAGATTTCTGTTAACCAGTGGGGAGAAGTTGCGTGAAGCGTTATTGGCTAGTCGGTTTCATTGGGTTTATCTTGATCGCGTTGATCGGACTTCTGATTCGTCCATCTCAGGCGTCTACGCCCCTCCAGCCCATGGTCAAGTTAACGGGGCTCCCTGCTATGCACCGGTCTATGGGGTTACAAATTACCCCAATGAAAGCTTCAACCCCTAACCCCACCGACTTTGCCATCCCTGACGCTGAACTCGTAGCTCAGGGTACCCCCCGCCAGGTAACCACCCTGGCTGACCCCACTAACTATGGCGATCGCTATCTCACCGATATCAACGGCCAGGTATTACGCCACGAGTTTATAGCCGTTCTCCACGAAACTGTAGGTTCGGCCCAAAGTGCCATCAACCTGTTTCGCACCTCCCATCCTAGAGATGAAGACCAGGTCAGCTACCATGCCCTGATCGGGCGAGACGGGACCATCTATTACATCGTTCCACCCGAAAAACGCGCTTACGGGGCGGGCAATTCCGTATTTAACGGTCCCAATGGCCCCGAAACAGTGCGCACCCATCCGACCCTGCCTCCGTCGGTAAACAACTTCGCTTACCATATCTCCCTCGAAACCCCGGGCGATGGTTTTAATGATCGGCGTAGCCATAGTGGCTACACCCAGGCCCAGTACGAATCTTTAGCCTGGCTTCTGGCTCAAACCGTCATCCCCGACTCTCGCATTACCACCCATCAGGCCGTCGATCGCTCCGGCAGCCGCATAGACCCCCGCAGCTTTAACCGACAGCAATTGCTTTCAATTCTGCATCGGTACGGTTCTCGAACCAGTTAACCCATGCTTATGCCCGGTCAAACGCTATAGCGCTCCCTGGCCCAGGGATCACCCCGATGATGATAACCATTGCGCTCCCAAAAGCCCAATTCTTGTGCGGGCAGAAATTCTAATTCGCTGATCCACTTGGCGCTTTTCCAGGCATAGAGATGGGGCACCACCACGCGCATGGGGCCGCCATGGTCTGCAGGTAATGGCTCACCATAAAGGGTGTGGGCAAAGAAATTTTCAGGGCGAACAAAGTCTTCTAGGGCCAGATTGGTGGTGTAGCCACCATAGCAGTGAAGCATGATGTGGGTAGCCTGGGGATCAATCTGCAGTTGGTCTACCATGTCGGTGACTCGAACCCCCTGCCACTTGACATCTAGCTTGGACCAGGTGGTGACACAGTGAAAATCAGCCGTGAACTCGGTCTGAGGCAAAGCCATCATGTCATCCCAGGTAAACACCTGAGACCTGGCCAACCCTGAAATCGTCAGTTTCCACTCCGCCTTGAGCACCTGGGGGGTGTCGCCATAGGTTAATACCGGAAACCCCTTAGCCAGGTGCTGACCAGGGGGAACCCGGCCTTGTAGCTCCGGCCCTGGTTTTTCAAAAAACTTGCCCACGTTCCCATCCCTCAGAAGTTGCGTTGAGAGCAATGAACTCCCTGCCGGATGAGCTAGGGTAATCAGTCGCTCAATCTTTAGCCGGAGCTGGTCAGGACATCCCCAGAATGTCGGTACAGATCCCAGGGTTTTACCCCTGGTTCATGAAAAGTCGTTGCCAATGGACCTAAGAATCCTGGGTTCTTGACATACTGTACCAGTGCTCCAGGCATAGCCGAAAGACATTTGTACCCGGAGAAGCGTCCTGGTCATGCTGGCTAGCAGTTCCACCCATGTCCTCAGCGCACTAGCCCAAGATATATCCTAACGTTTCGCCGGGTTGAGGGGGAGGGGTCAGGGTCAGCAGCAAAGCTATGCCATCCCTGGCCGAAGCATCCGTGCCCCTGCCTAAGCCGCCAGCCCACTCATCAACCGCTGCAGCCAGTGCTTGGGTCTGAGGTCCACCAGGTGACCACACTTTGCACATTTCCGAATTCCAGGAACCCCGACTTTCTCCAGGTGTGGGTGACCACAATGGGTGCATTGATGAATTTTAGCCATGGGAATCTGTAACGCGATTGATTATATTCAGAAGCATGTCGTCCTCCTGAATACCTACATTTTTGCCAGGGGAACAGTGACCTAGGGTGACTTCCAGGACAATCTTTTAACCGTCTAACCCTTGTCTAAATCCAGAGGTGGAGTTTCCCATTGCAGCAGATATTCCCGACTTGCAAGCTGGACTGGATCTAGATTAGCTGTCAGGGCACAAAAAAAGCCTGGGTAAAAACCCCAGGCTTACTCTGAAATTTGGTTAGCGAGTCAAAACATTAGTCGATCAAGCTGGTAGGTAGGCTGGGAGCATCTGCCAGCTGAAACTCAGGAGTATTCAAAATCTGAGAGTAGATGGCAATGGGCTGTTCCGCCACCAGCAACGTATTCTGAATACGACCAGCGACTTCAACAGTTTTGAGATCATAAACCTGGGTTGCCAGCTTCGGATACAGGCCAATGCCAATGATCGGTACCAGCAGGGAGAACGCAATGAACGCTTCCCGGGGCCGAATATCTAACATGGCAGGAATCTTGGCCACAACTTCGCCAGTGTCGCCATAAAACACCCGGCGCAGCATAGAAAGAAGATAAATGGGAGACAGCACCACTCCAATTGCTGCCGCAATCACAATGATGATCTTAAAGGCCGGGCTGTAAGCATCGCTGGTAGCCATGCCCAGGAAAACGGCAATCTCACTCACAAAGCCACTCATACCAGGTAGAGCCAGGGAAGCCATGGAGGCCGCAGTAAAGAACGCAAAGGTGGTTGGCATCTTCCGGGCCATCCCCCCCATAACGCTCATATCAAGGGTGTGAGTACGTTCGTAGGTGACCCCCGAAAGGAAGAACATTGCTGCTGCAATCAAACCGTGGGAAATCATTTGCAGCATTGCACCGCTCATGCCCAGATTAGTGAAGGATGCACAGCCAATCAGCACGAAGCCCATATGAGCGACTGAAGAATAAGCCATGCGACGCTTCAAATTATCCTGACCAAAGGCCGTCATAGATGCATAGACAATATTGATAACCCCAAGAATGGCTAGAACTGGGGCAAAGTAAAGATGAGCGTCGGGCAGCATCTCGATATTCATACGGATGATGCCATAGCCCGCCATCTTTAACAGAACACCGGCCAGGATCATTGAAACAGGTGCTGGAGCCTCGCTATGGGCATCAGGCAACCAGGTGTGAAGCGGAAATACCGGCAGTTTGACCGCGAACGCCACAAGGAAAGCGCTGTACACCAGCAACTGGAATGGCAGAGTGTAATCCTTCTGGGCGAGTTCTACCAGATTGAAGGTTACATTATCGCCATAGAACGCCATGGCCAACGCTGCAACCAGGATAAAGATAGACCCGATGGCGGTGTAAAGAATGAATTTGGTTGCCGCGTACAGCCGCTTCTGACCACCCCAGATGGAAATCAGCAGATATACCGGAACCAACTCAAGTTCCCACATAAAGAAGAACATCAACAGGTCTTGGGCAAGGAATACCCCCACCTGAGCACTGTACATAATCAGCAAAAGACTGAAGTACAGGCGAGGCCGCTTGGTGATATTCCATGAAGCCAAAATGGCCAGAGTAGTTACCAAGCCACTTAAAACGACCAGAGGCATGGCCAGACCGTCCGCGGCCAGAGACCAAGTTAACCCTACCGGGGCAACCCAGGTGTAGCTTTCAACCAGTTGGAGACCCGCCTGGTGCAGGTCATAAAAGTTTGCAAAGGTATAAAGGATTAAAGAAAACTCGATAAAGCCAATCCCTAGCGCATACCACCTCAAGGTTTGCCCATTGCGATCTGGCAGAAAAGGCATCGGAACCACAGCCAGCAGAGGCAACAGGACTAGGGTCGTTAGCCACGGAAATTGTTCAGTTAGCATTACAATTCGCGTGATTTACTACTAAAACAGCAAGCGCAGGTCAGGTTCCGGTTCACTCGGTTTGCGCAAACCATGGTCACCATGGCGGCAAGTGCTTGTGCTGTTCGCAGCGGCCTACCCGCAGGGATGGGTCGGAGGACTCCAGCTTGAGGTCGTCAGCCCCGAGGGATACGACTAGAGAATTAAACCGGACTGCATGAGTGATAGAGAAAAATACCTATCTCTTGCGCCCGCTTACAGTATAGGAAACTTAATAAACAATTGATAAGCTAATTTGCCTAAGATTTCAAAAATTTTGGCTTTAAAATCCCTGGTATGAAGGTTTTGCAAGGGTTTTAGCCAAATAATTCAATTCATTAATCAAAGCGAACACTCACATTTATGTAAATCAATGCTTCCCTGGCTTCAGCTTCTGTAACAGTCTTGCCGCCCTGCCCCTTGATCCCCTACTCCGATGGGAGCTTGGTTAAGCCTGTCGATAATCTACAAAAATCTACAAAGGGCTTACAAAGGGATAAAGATACGCCGATGCCCTCAACTTGGTTCCGCAGTTTCGTTAACGGAGGTCTCTGCCCCGTGGGTATTCAGCGCAAGGGCATAACTCACTGCGGTTTGCCCCAGGTCTGTCCAGGTGGTTTGTAGCGCTTGGCGCACCATATCCGCTTGAGGACGGGGTGCCAGGGCCAGTAAGGTTGGTCCTGCTCCGCTGATGACGAGTCCATAGGCTCCGGCATCCAGGGCGGCGGCAGCAACTTCGTCATAACCTGGAATCAAGGTTTTGCGATAGGGCTGGTGGATGCGGTCATCCAAAGCGGCTCTAAGCCAGTCTTCATTGCCGGTGGCCAAACCCCGCTGGAGTAACCCCAGGTGAGCAGTGTTGAAGATTGCATCTGCTCGACTGTAGCTGTCGGGCAGCACTTGGCGAGCCGCTTGGGTCGAAAGTTCAAAATTTGGAATCACCACCACAGGCACTATGTCGTCGTGCCAGGGAATATTGCACAGGGTCCAGCGACTGTGTTGATCAAGGGCCGCGAGTTGGCACCCCCCGACTAAGGCCGGCACCACATTGTCGGGATGGCCTTCAAGGGCAATGGCCATGGCCATAATATCGTTTTGGCCAAAGGGCTGATTGGCTAGACAGTTTGCCCCCACCAAGCCACCCACAATGGCGGTCGAGGAACTGCCTAACCCCCGTGCCAGGGGAACTCCCAGATGGATTTTGATGGATACGGCGGGCACTGGCCGGGACCATTGCTGGAACAGATAAGTAAACGCTTTGTAGACCAGATTCTCGGCACTGATCGCTACCCGTGAGGCTTCCTCCCCCTCAACTTGAATATCTACTGTGCCCGGAGGCCCTTCTAGAGCTGAGAACACAAAGCGATTGTGTAGGGTCAGGGCTGCCCCCAGGCAGTCAAACCCCGGCCCAATGTTAGCCGTAGTGGCAGGAATCGTAACGGTAACGGATGGAAAAGCCATTGCAGGTTCTATACCCAGGCCAGCTCGAATACCGTCGCTTTTCACAATACGGTTTTTCAATTCTGGACCTGGACTCAGTTCAATACAGCGATGTGGATACTATCACTTTTTCAAGAACCTCTGTCACACTAAATGGTGAAGAGTTCGGGCAAGACGATGACCTGTTCACTAAATCGAAGGGTTGCTCTGGCGTTGAGTGGGTTGTGCTCAGCGGTGATCGTTGCGCATGGGGATCTGGCCACAGCCCAGGAAGAACAGTTTTCAGATTTTCCTCCACCAGCAGATTCTGCCCAGTCAGAGGAGCTAGTACTGCCATTTACCGATGTGCCCCCTGATCACTGGGCCTACCAGGCTTTGCTCAATTTGGCAGGTACCTATGGCTGTGTAAATGGCTACCCAGATGGCAGTTTTCAGGGAGAAGCCGCCATTACCCGGTATGAATTTGTTGCCGGTATGGATGCCTGCCTGAGTGCTTTAACCGGGTTCATGGAGCAGCAAAATAGCCGCCAGCAAGAAGTCGATGCTCTCATTGAGGCCATGGAGCAATCTTTGGAAGAATTGCGCGGACTTGACCAGAATGTACAGCAGCTAGAGGCAGAGTAATGGCAACAATAGTGCAGCCGGAGATAGGGACACTGCTGACTTGACCAGAATATATGGCAGCTAGAGACAGCGTAATCCCGGAGTACAGCGGTTCTTAGTTCAGTAAGGTACAAACTTGCTTATATCAAGTTCAGCTGCAGATCGGTAGTGATCTCTGAGGCAATGCTCCCCTGCTGGGCTTAAACAAGGATGGGGTTAGGCCTCATCCCCCAGCCCCCTGCAGAAATGGGATCAGGGGACCGGTTCAAAGTGCTTTGCTAAAAGTCAGTGCGGGTTGTAATGGCATTGACGGTTCGCTCAAGCACCTCAGGAACGGGTAAAGCGCCTAATTCTCCCTGGGCACGGGTGCGAATGTTGAGGGCGTTTTGCTCAACTTCTTTGGCACCCACCACAGCCATAACAGGAACTTTGGCCTTTTCGGCATTACGAATCATTTTACCGAGGCGATCCCCACCGGCATCCAATTCGGCTCGGACTCCCTTCGCCACCAGCTGGTCAACGACCTGTTGAGCAAAGCCCACCTGTTCCCCGGTAACCGGAAGAATTCGGAGTTGGGTTGGGGCCAACCAAAGGGGAAAGTCACCGGCATATTCTTCAATTAAAATGCCAATCAAACGTTCTAGGGAACCGAAGGGAGCCCTGTGGATCATGACAGGACGTTTGCGGGAACCATCTTCGGCAACGTACTCAAGGTCAAACCGCTCTGGCAGGTTGTAGTCTACCTGCACGGTGCCCAACTGCCACTCCCGATCGAGGGCATCTCGCACAATAAAGTCGAGCTTAGGACCATAGAAGGCCGCTTCGCCGAAACCCTCAAAATGGTTCATGCCGAGGGTTTCTACCGCTCGGCGGATGGCGGCTTCTGCCTTGTTCCAGGCATCCTCAGAGCCAATATATTTATCAGAGTCGGGATCGCGGAAGCTGAGTCTAGCTCGGAACGATTTATCGAGTTTCAACGCCCTTAAAGTGGCCTGAATTAAATCCACGACCTTCAGGAATTCGTCATCCAGCTGTTCTGGCGTCACAAAGAGATGGGCATCATCCTGGGTAAATCCGCGGACCCGGGTGAGACCGCCCAATTCTCCTGACTGTTCGTAGCGGTAAACCGTACCGAACTCTGCCAGCCGCAGGGGGAGTTCCCGATAGGAACGCAAAGTTGATTTGTAAATCTGGATGTGGAAGGGACAATTCATGGCCTTAAGCACAAAGCCCTCATCCTCCTCTGCCCCCATCATAGGAAACAGGTCATCTTTATACTTTTGCCAGTGTCCGGAGGTCTTAAACAGCTCAACCCGGCCAATATGGGGCGTAATCACCGGCTGGTAACCACGCTTGACCTGTTCGTTCTTCAGGAAGGTTTCCAGGGTCTCCCGCAGTACCGTGCCCTTAGGGGTCCACAGGGGCAGACCCGGGCCGACTTCATCGGAAAAGATAAACAGCCCCAGGTCTTTACCGAGTTTGCGGTGATCTCGGCGTTTGGCTTCTTCGCGGCGACGCTTATATTCCTGGAGTTGTTCAGGGGTTTCCCAGGCCGTGCCATAAATGCGCTGCAGCTGAGCCCGAGTTTCATCTCCCCGCCAGTAGGCTCCGGCTACGCTTTCAAGATCGAAAGCTTTTGGGTTGAGGTCTGCGGTAGAGCTCACATGGGGGCCAGCACAGAGATCCCACCACTCATCTCCCAGGTGATAGACCGTAATCGGATCTTCCAGCCCCTCCAGAATTTCTAACTTGTAAGGCTCACCCAGGGCTTGAATGCGGTGCTCTGCTTCCTGGCGGCTGAGGGTTTCCTGAACGACCGGCAACCCTTTCTTGATGATTTTGATCATCTCTTTTTTAATGGCCTTCAAATCTTTTTCGGTGAAGGGGTCGGGGTTGTCAAAGTCGTAGTAAAACCCATAGTCGATCCAGGGGCCGATGGTTACCTGCGCCTTAGGGAACAGCTTTTGCACCGCCATTGCCATGACATGGGAAAAGGTGTGGCGAATTTTCTTCAGATTCTCTGATTCGCTGGTGCGAGGCAGAGCAATGGGCTGGTCGGCCTGCTGATCAGCCAGAGCAGATTGAGCCATAGGTCGAAACGTTTAAACCGTGCGTCATTCTGCCACCAGTTTAGCGAGGATTGGACCATACTTGGTGGTGGTAGCCAATGTACGGTTATTTCCCTTAAAGATAGGGTATGCCGAACTTCAGCCGTCGGGATTTTTGATTATGATGAGTGCATGCCTGTAATGCCCTCCTACTGGGTAGCAGGTGACCCGATGCTGAGGTAGCTGCGGGGAAAGGTCTGTTTTTCTGTTGACCTTTTAGACAATTTCAGGAAATGCCAGGTCAAATCAATAAGCCGCTCAAAAGCTTGTTGTTTTTCCCCTGTCCTGTGTTATGCTCATTACCTGAAATTTAATTCTGGTTGTTTTACAAGTTTCAAGTCTGTATCAGCCAGCATGCAATTTGCTTTTGAAGATTTTTAATAACGCAATATGACTGAAACAATCGCAAGAGAAGCGGTAGTTCATCCCATGGCTAAGTTCCAACGTCAGGTTGAGTCGTTGGTTCATAAGTCAAAGGTGGTGAAACCTTCCGATCCGATCTGGAAGATCGCTTTTTTGTTTGGTAATGATTGGTCCCACTGGCGCAAGGAACTGGAGGAGTTTGATTTTGCGATGCAAGATCCCATCGCAGACTTGCTAGAGGTGCAATCCTGGGAAGAAGACTGAGCCAGGTAAAGGGCTGAAATAGCCATGCCCCTCAGCCACAACCATGTGGGGTTTAATTTCCTCCAAGAGAGTTAGCTATACCCAGTCCAGCTCAAAATCTGTGGGTTTTTCTCAGGCAAACCTCCACTTCTGGACTCGGGCCAGGTTTAGACAAGAAGGGAGCGTATTATTAGCTACGCTCCCTTTTCTCCTGTGACCCATCCAGCTCGAAAGCTTGATACCAAGTTCAGCCCGAACACTGGAGCTTTCCCTTAGGTGAAACTCCACTTCTGGGCTGGCACCAGGTTTAGTTTTCCCATAGGCACAACTCCACCTTTGGGTTACACAAATCCTATTTTCTTACCCCCGATTTGTAGGGCCAAATAGCCCTTCACTCCTGCGAGAGACCAATTGTCCTGGGGGTTTTGCGATTCAGATTTGGCTGGAGGAGAAGGTTTAGTCGATCTACCGCATCCCATCTAACCTGATATCCCCAGGGCAAAGCCTTGGCCCTCTCAGAGAACAACCGGCCCGGGGCAGGCTTAAGGCGCTCGGACGCCTCCTTGAGTCGTCTCAGGCTGCCCTAAAGCCCTGGGGCAGAGGTTGACGCTGAACCAGACAAACCTTTGAATTGGGGAAATATCATTGGAATGCGCTCTGGGGAATGCGCTCTGGTGGCTCCTGGCCAAGTCCGTTAGCGGGGTAAGTTCTTCATATCGGGCTTGAGCTTCAGCCGGGTCACAATGGCGGTAATGTTGTCGTGGCCATTGTGCTCGTTAGCCAGGTCAATTAAATCAGCCAGCCTGGCTTCAAGATTGCTCTTGGAACTCAACATAGGAGCAATGTGGCTGGTTTCATGATGCTCTAGAAAATCATTATCACTAAGACCGTCGGAGCACAGCAAGAATAGCGTGTCCTCAGCAATGTCGTGATAAGAAATGCTGGGCTTGATGTCGTTTTGGTGCCGTGGTCCTAAAGCCTGGGTCAGCTGATAGGCATCGGGACGAGCATAGGCAAGACTCGGTTCAATCCCCCGGTTAATTTCCCGCTGGCCGACTTCGTGGTCAAGGGTCAACTGCTTAAGACCGTGGCGTTTGCGATAGCTGTAGAGACGGCTGTCCCCGACGTGGACTACAGCTGCAGAAAGATTTTGGATCAGCAGCATCACCAGGGTAGTTCCCATGCGGCCCAAACCGGAGGAAGCATTATCTTGATTCATGTTATAGATGGCCTGGTTGGCGTTCAATACGGCTTCGGTCAGAACGCCTTCATCGGGTAGACTTTCTTGCCAGTGTTGTTTGAAAAACTCTACCAGAGTGTTGACGGCAAGTTTGCTGGCAACTTCCCCTGAAGCATGCCCACCCATGCCATCGCAGACGATATATAGCCCTCGAGTTTGGAGGGACGCTCCGTGTACCGTATTTTCTCTCACGGAGTTGGTTCGGGCAAAAAAGTAGTCTTCGTTATGGTTTCGCTGCATACCCACATGACTTTGCCCTACCTCGTCAATCTGGGCCAGTTTCATGGGCAAAACCATGGTGGGCAGTTCGGGCGGGTCAGCTTTTTCGTCAGAAAGGTTTGCTAGAGGTACCCGGTTTTCTTGGGTAACGTCGGCCTCCACTAGCCCGGCATTGGGCGAGCACGGCTGGCGATGGGGTTGAGGGGCATGGGCAGCAAGCGTTGAGGCAGCAACTGCATCCGTTTTCGAAGAGGTCGTAGAAGAGAGTTCTGCGTCTTTTAGGGATGCCGTCTGAGCCGCATCTGCTGACCCAGCCCTTGGAGGCTTTGCCGGTAAATCCTGACAGTGCTCTGCCAGCTTGGCCAGGGATTCTTTTAGTTGGTGAATTGTGGTTATGCTATTTTCGGTTAGCGCGGCAACCAGATCTGTCAGGCCAGAAGGGGGACTGTTTGTCGTGTCCAAAAGCTGCTGCCAGCTTTCTCCCAGCTTTTTTAAAGGAACAGGATGACTCCCCGGTATAGGGTCAATATGGGTCAGGCAAACCAACTGATTACTATCAATGACTAATCGGTTGATTTGTAACAGGGTTGTTTCCCGCCGCCATGGTGTCAGGCCTTCCCACAGTAAAGCAATCTCAAACAACCACTGAATTTGCTGTAAGGTCCCCTCTGGCCCTGGTTGCGACCAGCGATTGATCAGGTTAGGCCAGGTTGCCCGGTCTTCTATGAGTAAAGCAGTGTAGTTGTCATAGCGAAAAGCATCGTACACCTCTGGCACTGCGGGGAAATAGTCGGCCTGTAGGGCTAAATAGGGAAAAGCCTGGGCCGGGATAGATTGGGCCAGGGCAGAACCAGATGGATCGAGGCGAGGATTCTCAAGCCAGGCTGCTTGCAGGTCTCGTAAAGGGGAAGAATCTTCAGGACGACTGTCTATCACCCGAATGACGGTGGCCCGAGATGGCCGCAGCGTAGCAGCAGATTTGGCCAAACGATACCTCTGGTCAGGATCCAAAAAAGGACCAATGCTCATCGGCTGCTGTACCGTTTGATGCGGTAGACAGAGGGCATACCAGGTTGACAGAGAAGCCCCACACTGATGACAAACCTGAGGGTTATCGGTGTTTTCAAATTGGCAGAAGGGGCAAATCAGCATCCTTTTACGAAGATCCCATAATAGGCCAACGATTGGTTCTCAAGGGTGAGAAGGAGGCGATCGTCTGTTCACATCATACGTGGACGTGATGGCTTCGAAGGCAATCTCTTATACCTGCTTCAGGACGATCTCCAGGACTGAGTCAGTTCCAATAGTATTCAGATTGCCCACCCTGGCCGAAATGACACACCTTCTGAGAAAATCTTTATCCAGAGGAACTGCGTAAGCAGATGTTACCGCTTGCGTTGTCTGGTGAAAATGGGTTTATACCCCTTAAATTCAGACTAATTGGGGGAAGGATATACCCCCAGCCGGCCAAACATGGTTACTGACTTTCTCAACAGGCTAAAATTTGTTGTCGCTCCCAGGGAGTGGCATCGCGCCATTGCCCCGGACGCAAGTCACCTAAGGCTAAAGGCCCGAGCGCAACCCGCACCAACCGCAGGGTAGGATGCCCCACCGCGGCTGTCATTCGCCTGACCTGACGGTTTTTGCCTTCTGTTAGGGTGATGGATAACCAGGCTGTAGGCACCGACTTACGCCATCGAATTGGCGGATCACGAGGGGGCAGGGCAATATCGTCGGGCAAGCGCTCTACTCTGCAGGGTAGGGTTTGATAGCCCTTGATCACAACTCCATGCTGCAGTTGTTGGATGGCATCAGTCCCGGGGATTCTTTCGACCTGAACCCAGTAGGTACGGCTATGGGCAAAGCGAGGATGGGAAAGACGATGCTGGACTCGGCCATCGTTGGTTAGCAGCATTAACCCTTCACTATCCCGATCCAGACGACCGACGGGATATACCCCCGGTATCGGGATAAAGTTTTTTAACGTCAGGCGGTCGGAAGCATCCGTATCGCCTAACTTTGCGTTGCTATCACCATGATGATGCCGGTCAGTAGCAGGCCTCAGGGCGGCTGTTTCCCCCGCCGAGAACTGGCTGAGAACGTTGTAGGGCTTATAAAACAGAATAAATTGCTTAGCCATGGACAAAAGAAAACAGATGGTCCAACCCGTTTAGACAACATGCAAATTTTTATTGCAACAGGTGTGGAAATGTTGAGGAAGCCCAGGGGAAAGGGTTGTCTCGATATGCTGAATAACAAGCTTGTTGCAGGACAGAACTCATGGATAATGGAAAATATCGGTTTACTTGTACCCTGACTTTTGGCGATATCTACGGCCAGATTATTGTTTGGTTAGTCATCCTCATTATTAGCCTGGCCGCTTCCCTGGCCCTGATGGGCGCTCGGCAACCCATTTTTGCCCTGGCTACGGTAGGTTTGATTTTAGTGCTGTCGCTCCCCTTTTTGCTGTTTGCTTTTGTGACCACGTTGCTGAACCATATTGAATTTGAAATGGTTGAAGACGCTCCAGCGACAGCTTCATCCAGGGGCAAAAACCTCAACCCTCAAGCTTCAGTGCAAACGGCAGGGTAGCGATCAGAATTCAGTTATTGCTCAAATTATTGCCCAAAACAACATTCTTTCTTCCCGGTGGCAGTGGCTGCAACTACACCCGCCGGGATTTTTGTGACTCTAGCTATCCTCAGTAGATCGCAAAGACCCCGCAGCCCACCCTGCGGGAAGCAAGCTACACCCCCAGCCCCTCTCCCAGGAGGGCGTAGCTTGCTTCTCGAAGAGTGGGGAGCCAGAAGTGCTTCAAAGTCCCTCTCCCAATGTGGGAGAGGGATTTAGGGTGTAGACGCGGAGCGGCTTCTCGCAGAGTGGGCTGGATCTCGGCAAAAGAGCATGTTTGTGATCTACTGATCCTCGAGAGTTGGGATACTCTGGACGGCTTTAATGGCTTCAAAAATTGTAGGGGTACATAGTTGCGCACCCCTACGGAAAAGCATTTGGAGCCGAGCCCTGGGCGTGAACATCAGGCCTCTTGCCTGACTACTCTTCGGTGGACTCAGTCGGTTCGGGGGCAGGGGTAACTGCCTCTCCGGCATCGGGTTCAGTTGCCTCTGGGGCCTCCTCTGGGGCGATATTCTGGCCGTCACTACCAGCCTGATCAGCCATTTGCTCAATTTGATCTTTGAACTGGGCTGGTGCCATGGCCGTCGCCTGGGAAAACAGCGTTTTTGCCTCTTCAGACTGGCCATTTTGCTGCAGTACCAGTGCTTTGGCCAGCACTGGTCGGAAATCTTCTGGAGCAGCGGCGATGGTCTCATCGTAAAGACTCAGGGCCTGATCGTCCTGATTTGCTTCAACGTAGACCTGGGCCAGCAGAAGCTTGACTGAAATACTATCAATGGCACCGGGGCTACCTTCGTTCCCTAGCTGATCGGCGGTAGCCAGGGTATCTTGCAGTAGACCAATGGCGGCCTGGGGCCGATCCTGCTGTACCAGCAGAGCCACTAGACCCTGCAGGGCGTTCATGTCACCAGGGCGTTGATCCAGCACATCCCGATAGATCTGAGCGGCACCTTCTAAATCACCAATCTGTTGCTTGGTTTGAGCCAGTAAGACCGCGTAGTCGGTAATGTCAGGGTTTAAGTCCACCAGCTTTTGCAGGGGGGCAACCACGCCCTCAATGTCGCCCATTTGAATGCGAGTATCAACCAGTCCTTCAAGAGCCGTCTGATTTTCTGGCTCTCGCTCTAAGACCAGCTCATACCCCCTGGCTTGAGCTTCAAGTTCGGCCTGCATTGAGGCGGGATCAACGGGTTGATCCGAATCAGCATTGCTACTGGCTCGACGAGAATTGCTACCGCCCAGAATAGGCAGTAGAGACAGCGATAAAAACGCTGCCAGTGCCAGTATGAGTATGGTTCCAACGAGCCAACGATTGCGCTTTACTGCCACGGCCTTAGCCCTCTAGTTCACAAACAACGGTGCGTGCACCATGGTGATGGTCATCGATAGGGTAGCAAAGATGTCGCTAAGAAACTCGAAAATAGTGCGGATTGTTGCCGCTCAGCGTTGGAAGTATTTAAAGCCGGTCGGGGCTGGGCAATACAAACAGGCGTTTTCAGGGATGGATTAACCAACTTAAAGATTGTCCTTAAGAACGGTCAAACCCATAGGAATGTTACGCTAGGCTTTTAAGTCAAGCAGTGGCTTGTGCTGAGCTATTGGTTCATGTTGAGAGGAGGTTCGGTGGCGTCATGAGTTCTGCAGAGCAAAACTCCCCTAAAGAGAAGTTATCCCAGGCAAAGCCAACCCCAGATCAGGGGTCGTTGCATTCTCCTCCGCAGCGGCCTACCCTGGTGTCGCCACCCAAGCGACCGGCGAGCCCTAAACCATCTCCAGCGGCAGAACAGCCGCCAAAAGAGAAGTTATCCCAGGCGGCGGTGGCTAAGGAGGGTGGCCCTGAGCCCTCCGCTTCTGCCGAGGCTGCTGTCTCGGCGGCAGAACCATCCGTCGAAACCTTCCGTTGCCAGCCAATTGCCCCTCCCAGTGAACCCATGCAGTATCGAGCCATTGGTCTGGTTCGGGGTACGTATCAACCGACCGAACCCGATCAACTCAATCGAGGTACCCTGTACACCGAAGAGGGTGCCGCTATTGATTCGGTCTTGCTGGGGCGGGTGACCAGCTTAGTGAAAAAGCATATCGATCTGGAAACCTCCCACCTTTGGGTTGTTTATCCCCGCACCCGGCGCAACGAAGACAATGAAGACCAGGATCTGCATTTACAAATTGTCGGGGTTTGGGAACCCGAAACCCTTGGTCTACCAGGGGAACCTGCGCCTAAGGGAGAAGCAGAAGCAGAGCCAGAGCCAGAGTCAGAGGCCACCGACACCTCAGCAGCAAAGCAAGCAGTGCCAGAGAGTCAGCCTCCCTCTGATCTACCTGCAGTCAGCGATAACTATTTCTCCATTCGGGGAGAAGTGGTGAAATATTCCCCGGAGGAGGAACTCATCTCGGTCAAGATTTTGCAAGGGGTGAAACGGTCACCGGCGGCCTCCAAATCCTTTAAGGTCAACTTGAAAGGCACCATCGAAGGACGTACCGTCGGCTACTTTTGGGACTTTAAAGCGAAGCGAGACAACCAGCTGCTGATTATTGAAGATGCCTCTGTTGTGGGAATTGTGCCGCCCAAAAAACGAGGTAAAAATAAAGGCGGTCCCCACCGAACGGGCCGTGGTGGAGGAAATCGCCCCATGCCCGCCCGCCGCTCTATGGGTCCCAGAAGCGGCAGTAGCCGGCCCCGCAAAATTGATGCCGGGAAAGATCTACGAGCCTAGGGCATCTTGGGGCAAGAAAGCTCGATCGGCGGGTAGTTTGGCTACTGGGGCAGTGAGTTCAAATCTTCCGGAATCGATCCAGCCTTTTAGTTCGTCGGCAACCTGACGAGACAGGTAAATACTGGCCAGGGGAGCTGTACGCACTTTCTGCCCTTCAATCACAATGGTTCCCGACTTTAGCTGGGCGTAGCTGACCAGGCCAAAGGTCGGACGAACCCGACGGGGAATGGAGAAATCTACCACCGGGGCCAGAATGTCGCCGTCCTGCACGGCGCAGGAAACGGCAATCTGTTCATTCAAGATGGGAATGGGCACCCCTACCCCCAGCATGAGAGAAGGGCCATAGCCTCGGAAATAACACCCTCGCACCCACTTAGACTGCATTTGTTTGGCATCCCCAATCAGGGCGACGGTGGCGGCTGGGCCAATGGGGGTGCGGTTTGATAACCGACGCTGCAGGGGAAAATGCTGAGTACCCTCCCAGGCCAAATAGCCGATGCCGCCCCCGAGAAAAATGCGGGTGCCAATGCCAATGGCGTCTAAATCCGGATCATTGAGCAGGGGAGCCATGGCCCCAGGATTTGAATAAACCGCATTGCCCAGACCTGGCTGCAGCGGCCCCAGGTAGGTGGATAGGGTGCGTTCACCCCCATTAACCCCAACAATAAAGTTTTGATAGAGGCATCGGGGGTTAAACAAATAAAACTGGTTGATGGTGTCGCGGCTGATGGTAGTGTCGAGGCTGGCACGGGGATAGCAGTCGGTAGCATGGCCAGTTGCCTTGAGATGAACACCCCGACCGGCAATCAGGTCGGCAATGACATGGCCCCCGCCATGCTCCCGAATCTCTTCAGGATCAAGCAATTCGCCAGGACGGCTGATCATGGTTCCCATGCGGGCAGAGCTGGGCAGGGAGGGTTGGCTGGCTCCCAGGTATAAGTCCACTGCGCCAAATCCGGCATAGGCGGGCACTCCATCCAGATAGCATGTTAATAACTTGATGGGTGGGTCGGTATGGCCCAGGTTGAGAATTGCCCCCGAAGACTCCATCGGCTCGAAGGTACTGGTAACGACGACATCAACGGCGCGGGCAGCAGCCTGAACTCCCTCCCCTTGGACACGGGCCTTAAAGGTGTCTGCCGTATCGATGACAGCCTTACCCCGGCGAATTTTGTGGTTAATTTCCTCAATGGAACGCATTACTTCCTGCCTGACTTGGCCTGCCGCAGGAACAGCACCATCATTATCCCCACGGGGGCCAGCAATAGCACCAGGAAAAGCCCCAGGGAAGGAGCCGGATTTAGCAACGGAACCCCATACTTAATGCCGATACCGATTAAGGTCGATAGGGCAAAAACCTTGATAATGAAGCTAACGATCGAACTACTCATAGAAACATCGCCTGATGCAAATCACCCTAAGCCCTTCGCACATTAAGACAGCACCACTCTTGCCGACGCCAGAGGGTAGCCACAACCCAGCCATGTTGTTCTAAGGTATCGGCGACCAGTTTCGACTGCTCCAGCAAAATTCCGCTGAGAATGCCCCACCCCTGGGGAGCAACAATGGTATCCAGCTTGGGAATTAAATCGAGAATGACCTCTGCCAGAATATTACAGACCAGGCCATCAACCGGTTGGTCCAGGGTTTGGGCAATGGCATCTAAGCTGCCATGAATAACTGGCATGCGCTCTGCGGAGAGATGGTTGAGATCGCGATTCGTGATAGCCGCGTGCACGGCCAGGTCATCAATGTCGGCGGCGTAAGCTTTTTTGCCGCCCAACAGCAGCGCCCCAATAGATAAAATACCGGACCCACAGCCAATGTCGGCAATGGTTACGGTTTCGCTGTCATGCATCAACCGCATTTCTAAAGATTCCAGACAGAGCTGGGTGGTAGGATGAGCCCCTGTGCCAAAAGCCACGCCAGGATCCAACTTCAGGACCAGTCGCTGGTTCCCCTCCGGCGGTGACAACCAGGCTGGCGTAATCAAAAAGTGATCGCCCAGGGGCTCTGGCTGCCAGTGCTCTTTCCAGCTCTTAGACCAGTCTTCTTCGTCAATGATCTGCCAGCTTACGCGGGGAGACATGAGGTTGCTGCACAGGGCATCTTGTTTTAGCCGTAGGGCCAGGGCAGACAGGTCTAGCAGTTCAAACCGATGCTGGGGGAAATAGGCCCGGATTACCCGCGAAGTGCCCCGCTGCTGGCTCGAAATGCCTTTACTGCCGAGGTTATCAAACCGCCAGTAGACGGTGTCTTCAAGGGCAGGGTCACATAGCACCTGCACCTCCCACCAGCTATTGAGTATAGCCATCGTTGTGGCCTCCTCGCGTATGAATAAGGCTACAGGTTTACCGTATAGGCATCCCGAATGCCGGGTACTTTGGTGATTTCAGCAAGAATGCCCTCTGGCAGGGGATCATCCAGGCTGAGAACCATCACCGCATCGCCCCGCACAATCTTACGCCCCACCTGCATGCTAGCGATGTTGACGTTGAAACTGCCCAGCAGAGAGCCAATTTTACCGATAATACCGGGCATATCCCGGTGCAGGGTAAACAGCATGTGCTGGGTGGGAGGCACGTTGATGGGGAACTCGTCAATGTCGGTAACGCGAATTTCGCTACCCCCAAGCAGCACCCCAGTGACGGAATGCTCACCCAGGCTACCCTTGGCGGAGAGTTGGAGGGATCCGGTGTAGTCGCGCACTTCCGCATCGCGGGTTTCGATGACGTGGATGCCCCGCTCTTTGGCTTCGATGGAAGCGTTAACGTAGTTCACCCGCTCCTGCAGCGCATGGGATAGTAAGCCTTTTAGGGCTGCAATCATGATGGGCTGGCTATCGCCGCTGGCAATGTCTCCCTGGAGCCGCACCGTGAGTTCATCCACCCGCCCACCGGCCAGCTGACCAACCAGATTCCCCAGGGTTTCAGCCAATTGCAGGTAGGGCCGCAGTTTCTTCAACAGCTCAGGACGCAAACCAGGAATATTCACCGCAGAGCGAGCCGGCAGGCCCAGCAGCACGTCCCGAATTTGCTCAGCCACGTCAATGGCCACGTTGACCTGAGCTTCTTCGGTAGAAGCCCCCAGGTGAGGGGTAAGCACAACGGATTTGTCAAATTCCCGCAGATCTGACTCCCCCAGCGGCTCAGATTCATAAACATCAAGGGCGGCCCCGGCAATCTTGCCCTCTCGCAACGCCCTGACCAGAGCATCTTCATCAATAATGCCGCCGCGGGCACAGTTAATGATTCGTGCGGTGGGCTTCATAGAAGACAGCACCTGATCATCGATCAGGTGGGTCGTTTCCGAGGTTTTAGGAATGTGCAGGGTAATATAATCTGCTTCGCGGAACAGGAAATCCAAATCTACCAGGCGACAGCCCAGCTGCTCAGCCCGGTCGGTAGAGATAAAAGGATCGTAGGCTAACAGCTTCATGCCCAGGGAGCGAGCCACCGAGGCGACGTGGGAGCCAATCTTGCCGAGTCCCACAACCCCCAGAGTTTTTTTGTAAACCTCTACCCCGGTAAACTGCTTCCGCTTCCATTCCCCGGCCTTGACAGAGCGGTCAGCAATGGGGATATGGCGCGATAGGGCCAGCATCATGGCCAGAGCATGTTCAGCGGCAGCAATGGTGTTGCCTTCGGGAGAGTTCACCACCACGATGCCCCGGCGAGTTGCTTCGGGAACATCGACATTATCGACCCCGACTCCGGCGCGGCCAATGATTTTGAGCTGCTGCCCGGCTTCGATGACCTGCTTCGTCACCTTGGTGCCGGAGCGAATCATCAGGGCGTCGTACTCAGGAATGATGTTGACCAGCTCTTCAGGGGAAAGCCCCGTATTGACATCTACCTGGGCGACCTGGGAGAGAATATCGAGGCCCGCCTGATCGATGGGGTCGGAAACAAGAACCTTGGGCATTGTGGGTCAGCCATAAATGTCACAAGGAGGTATTTTACTGCAAAGCTGTTGACATCCCTCAGGTCTAAGACAATAAATCCGGGAAGAGTTGAAACACATCGGCCAGCACTACGTTTGAGAAGAGAAAACCTTCGGGATCGCTAAGTTTCAAACCTTCCAGAGACGACAGCGGCGGCGGGGAAGGGGGAGCTGGCGAAGCTAATGCGGAGGTTTGAACGGCTGTTTTGGCCTGCGCTGGTTTAAGGATCTTTTCGGTTATGACAGAATTTCCCTGGGACAGGCCCAGACCGTTGGGGGGATGAACCTGGCCCGTCTCGCGAGTGGTGAGGCAAACCCAGCCCTGCTGGATGTGGGGAAACAACAATGCATAGAGCCGCCGCCAGGTGGCTTCGTCGCATAACCCTTGCAGGTCCGTTCCGGGAATCCCCGCTTTGAGGCGCAACCCCACCATCAGCCGATCGAGCAATTGCTCGGCCAGGGAAGTCACCGGTTCTGCATGCTGCCCGGCGGATTGTCGAAAGTCGACCACCCACTGCCGATAGGTATTCAGGGTGCGGGGGCGGCTTACCCGCTGATCATGGGTATAGCTGGTGGCCCCCATGCCGAAACCGAGATAGGGCTGGTTACGCCAGTAGGTGAGGTTGTGGCGGCACTGGTGCCCCGGCAGGGCGTAGTTGGAAACCTCGTAGTGGTCGTAGCCCTGCTGCGTAAGGAACTGCTGCGCCCGGCGATACATGGCCGCAGTATCGTCATCGGTGGGTAGAGGGAAAACTCCTGGTTCGTAGCGCTTGCCGAAGACGGTCTGGGGTTCGATGGTGAGATCGTAGACGGAGATATGGTGTGGCCCCAGGGCCACGGCCTTCTCGAGCTGGTCTTCCCAGGCATCCAGGGAAAGGTTCGGTAGAGCCGAAATCAGGTCCAGACTCCAGTTTTTCATGCCAACCTGGTGCAGCCATTCCACTGCCTGATAAACATCAGCGACACGATGAAAGCGGCCACAGGCTTCCAGCAGCGAGTCATCCAGGGACTGTACCCCCAGACTGATGCGGTTAATGCCAGCCTCCGTGAACCCCTGCAAATGCTCCAGAGAGAAGGTATTGGGGTCCATTTCCATAGAAATTTCAGCATCGGCTTCCAGGCCAAACCGCTGCTCAATCTGTCCCAGAATTTTGTTGAGTTGAGCGACCGACAGCAGTGACGGAGTGCCCCCCCCAAAGAAAACTGTCTTGAGGGGAGTTTCGGTGGGAGGGGTGGTGCCAATTTCCTCACCCAGCAGGTCAACATAGCCCTCTACCGTGAGGGAGGTTTCTCCCCGCCGCTGATTGCCCAGCACGGAGATGGGAAAGTCGCAGTAAAAACAGCGGCGACGACAGAAGGGAATGTGAACATAGGCCGAGCGAGGACTATCCATAAGGCAGGTTTTGAGGGACAAGCCTCAGCTTTCGAGCTTAACTTGCTATACTTTTGCAATCTTGGCGCTACCCGTCGCGAATTGAATCGACGGAGTAAACTGTTACTGAGAAGAGGCCTTGCCTCAACCCTCCGCAGACCACAGCCCGAACGGCGAGTACCATGCTGGACGCACTGATTGTATTTTCCTTTATCCTAGCCGGGGCGGGAATTGGATTCTATAGTATCGATTTGCTGCCGGATAATGTTCTGCAGCAGGTCAATAATCTTGAGGGTCTTGGTTCCGTAACCGCCGTATTTGGCGGCTTAATTGGTACGGGCCTGGGGCTGGTGGTTCAGACCAGCTATCGCCGGCTAGAGAAACAAATTAAGGAACTGCCGCCCGACCGACTACTGACGCGGTCGGTCGGTCTGGTGCTGGGGCTGCTGATTGCCAATTTGATGCTTGCGCCCCTCTTTCTGCTGCCCATTCCTTCTGAGTTTGGGTTTATTAAACCCATGACGGCGGTGCTGGGCAGCGTTCTGTTCGCCGTTTCTGGCATGAACCTGGCCGATACCCATGGCCGTTCTCTCCTACGGCTGATTAGTCCCACAACGCTGGAATCGACCCTGATCGCCGAAGGTACGCTCAAGCCTTCCCAATCCAAGGTTTTAGACACCAGTTGCATCATTGACGGTCGCATTGAAGGGCTACTGGAAACGGGCTTTTTAGAGGGGCCAATTCTGGTGCCCCAGTTTGTGCTGCAAGAACTCCAGCAGGTTGCCGATGCCTCCAATGACCAGAAGCGCAACCGGGGACGGCGAGGGCTGGATGTGCTAAATCGCATCCGCGAAGCTTACCCCGACCGGGTGCTGATCAATTCCGCCGACTACGACGACATTCCCACCGTAGACGCCAAGCTGGTGCGGTTGGCTCAGGAATTGAATTCTATGCTGCTGACCAACGACTACAACCTGAACAAGGTGGCCAGCTTTCAGGATGTGAAGGTTCTTAACATTAACGACCTGGCCCAGGCCATTCGCCCCACCTATTTGCCTGGAGATGACATTGACCTGAAGATTCTCAAAGAAGGTAAGGAACCCTCCCAGGGGGTGGGCTACCTCAACGACGGCACCATGGTAGTGGTGGAAGAAGGGCGAGACTACATCGGCGTAGAGCTGGAAGTGGTGGTAACGGGTTCGCTCCAGACTTCCGCTGGACGGATGATTTTTGCCAAGCCGAAGACCTCGATGGTGGCGTCTTAGGAAATTTCTTAGAAAAAATTACCACTTGTAGGGGCGAAGCATCTGGACAAAGACTTTTGGCGGGCACACATGAATTTTCTCCCAGATGCTTCGCCCCTACTGTTGCCGCGAATGCACCCTACGGATTTTGAAGATTTTTCTGGACCAAAGCCGTTGACCTCAGCCCTTACAATGGTAGTCTCATCATCCCCCTCATAGACTGGATATGGCTGTGGCAAAAACATCCTCAAAGGCCGACAAACCTACCTTGATCCTGGTCGATGGCCATTCCCTGGCGTTTCGGTCTTATTATGCTTTTGCCAGGGGACAGGAAGGGGGACTTCGTACCTCTACTGGCATTCCCACCAGCGTGTGCTACGGCTTTTTGAAGTCTCTGATGGACATGATGGAGGCCGAAAAGCCTCAATACGCCGCTGTTGTCTTTGATCTGGATCAGCCCACCTTTCGCCACAAAGCCGACGAGACCTACAAAGACGGACGCCCTGAAACTCCGGAGGGATTTCTGGAAGATGTCCAGAACCTGAAGGAACTGCTGACGGATTTTGGTCTCAACATTTTCACGGCCCCCGGTTTTGAGGCCGACGATGTGATTGGGACCCTGGCCACCCAGGCCTGCGCACAGGGGTTTCGGGTAAAGATTCTCAGCGGTGATCAGGATTTATTTCAGCTCATTGACGACGATGAATGCATTACCGTGCTGCACCTGGGCAATGCCTTCGCCAAGGGGGCTCGCAGCGGCATGGCCAAAGAGTTCAAAATTGAGGACGTTAAGGCCAAGCTGGATGTTTTTCCCTCCCAGGTGGTGGACTATAAGGCGCTATGCGGCGATTCGTCCGACAACATCCCTGGTGTTAAGGGCATCGGGGCCAAAACTGCCGCCAAGCTACTGAACGAGTACGGCAGCCTGGACGCCATTTATGCGGACCTGGACAACATTAAAGGAGCGACTAAGAAAAAGCTGGAAGCCGGGAAAGAAGCGGCTGATCATTCCAAATTTATGGCCAAAATCGTCACCGATGTAGCGATGGAGGTGGACTTAGCCACCTGCGAACTGAAGGGCTTTGACGAGTCTGTGGTGATTCCGGCCCTGAAAAAGCTGGAGTTTCAGGCGTTTATTAATCGCCTGGATAAGCTGCAGGTGGCGTTTGGGGGGGAAGCTCCCAAAGGCTCTGAGGCTCAGGGTGAGGAGGCATCCTCCCAGGACGACAGCTTTGTCGGGGCCGATGTGGCCTTCTTCACGGCGGCAGAAACGGATCATGCCAACACGGTGGAAGCGGTTGCGATCGCCCCCCAAATCATTACCACCGAGGCCCAACTTTACGAGCTACTCGACACCCTTTCTGACCAGACCAATCCCCAGAAACCCGTCGCCTGGGACACCGAAACCACCTCCCTGGAACCGCGTGATGCCAAGTTAGTGGGTATCGGCTGCTGCTGGGGCAACGGTAAGTCGGACATGGCCTACATTCCTGTGGGTCATACCGAAGGCAACGGCCTCGCCCTGGATCAGGTGCTGGAGGCCCTGCGCCCGATTCTGGAAGGAGAGGAGTTCCCCAAAGCTCTGCAAAACGCTAAATACGACCGGTTGGTGCTGCGGTGCCAGGGCATTCAGCTGCAGGGCGTGGTGTTTGACACCATGCTGGCCAGCTACGTGCTGAATCCCGAAGCCAACCACAACCTGGCAGACCTCAGCCTGCGGTACCTCAATCTCACCGCCCAGAGTTACAACGACCTGGTGCCCAAGGGCAAGACCATTGCAGAGGTTCCCGTACCTGAAGCTGCAGGCTATTGCGGCGCAGACGTGCACACCACTTACCTGCTGGTGGCCAAACTACAGGCCGAACTGGAGCAAATCCCCCAGTTGCAGTCTCTGTTTGAAGACATTGAGCTGCCCCTGGAAAAAGTGCTGGCCGAAATGGAGTACCAGGGTATTCGGGTGGATGCCGACTATCTGGCCACCTTCTCGAAGCAGCTTGAGAAGGACCTGACCAACATCGAAAAGACCGCCTACGAAGCAGCAGGGGAAACCTTTAACCTGGGGTCTCCCAAACAGCTCAGCGAACTATTTTTTGAAAAGCTGGGTCTGAATAAGCGCAAGTCCCGCAAGAACAAGTCCGGTGGCTACTCTACCGACGCCGCCACCCTGGAGAAGCTACAGGGCGACCATCCCGTGGTGGATTTAATTGTGGAGTACCGCACCCTGTCGAAACTCAAATCGACCTACGTGGACGCCCTGCCGGAGCTGATTCGTCCCGATAGCCATCGTGTTCACACCGACTTTAATCAGGCCATAACCGCAACCGGACGGCTCTCTTCCTCGAACCCGAACCTGCAGAATATTCCCATTCGCACCGCCTTCAGCCGCCAAATTCGGCAAGCTTTCATTCCCGAGTCAGGCTGGCAGTTGGTGGCCGCAGACTATTCGCAAATTGAGCTGCGGATTCTGGCCCACCTCAGCGGCGAACCCGTTTTGGTAGACACCTACAACAATAATGAGGATGTCCACGCCCTTACCGCCAAACTGCTGCTGGAGAAGGACGAGATTACCTCCGAAGAGCGCCGTTTAGGAAAAATCATCAACTTTGGCGTCATCTACGGCATGGGGGCCAACCGGTTTGCGCGGGAGGCCGGGGTCAGCCGCACCGAAGCCAAGACCTTCATCGATCGCTATTACGAGCGCTACCCCAAAGTCTTCGAATACCTGCAGCAAATGCAGCGAGAAGCCATTACCCAGGGCTATGTGCAGACCATTCAGGGGCGGCGGCGGTATTTCAACTTTACAAGCGGGTCTCTGCGCTCTCTCCGAGATACAGATCCAGCGGCAATCAATCTCGATAAACTTCGCCCCGACGGCTACGACGCCCAGCTCCTGAGGGCAGCGGCTAACGCTCCCATTCAAGGTTCCAGTGCCGACATCATTAAAATTGCGATGATTCGGCTCCATGAGTTGCTGAAGGGCTACCAGGCCCATCTCCTGCTGCAGGTCCACGACGAACTCATCTTTGAAGTTCCCCCCGAAGAGTGGGAAGAACTGGAACCCAAAATCACCGCCACCATGGAATCTGCTATGGCCTTAAAAGTGCCCCTCAAGGTGGAAGCCCACGCCGGTCAGAACTGGATGGAGGCGAAGTAAACTCTACGCGCAATGATGGCTATTGCTGATCAACATCCCCTCCTCTGCTGATCAACATCCCCTCCTCGGAGGGGTGCCCGGAGGGCGGGGTGGGTCAAATCTGTAACCGGAAGAAGTAGGGGCGAAGCATCTGGTCAAAATTTACTGGACAAGTTACGTCAACTCTCTCCCAGATGCTTCGCCCCTACAGCGAATGCGGAATATTCGGTAAATTCTTGGTCAGAGACCACCTTATTGCGAGGATGAACCCACCCCGGCCCCTCCCAGGAGGGGAAAGTAGTCATGAACATCACGCATGAAATAGCCTGATTGCGGGGACTAACCCACCCCTACCTCTCACAGGAGGGGAAAATGCCTAACCTGCTCCTCAACTCAGGCAAGATAGCTGCAGTCGATTTCCCCGGCACAGACTGGCTCAGGGAAAGAAAAGTAAGCCAGCACCTGGGGATGAATTTCGCCAAATTGCCCGGCAGGGTGGCCCTCGATCAGCACCGTAGCGGCACGACCCGGGATGTAGTGGGGTGCTTCGCAGACCGTCAGCTTGTAGGTTATGTTCAACGCTCTGAGCATCGTCTGGATATAGGCTTTTGCCATCGAGAACGAGGCCCGGGCATCCAGGCTGGCGAAGCCCCAGTTGTAGCTTTCATGGATAGTGCCGTCTTGACGAAGATTCAAGACTTCGCCTGTTTCGTAGATGTTGATCGGTTTGGGATCATTGATATGACGAGACAAAATTTCCAGCAGCCCGGCCTGTAAGGTGGTACGGGTGGTGCTGTAGGTGCGAGTCTTAGCGTTGCCGGTCTGTACGTAGTCGGTGGCAAACAGGTCAAGAATGTCTGGGTCTGTGAGGATGTAGCTTTTAACTTCCATCAGACCCATGCGCTGGGCCAGGTCGCCTACTGCAAATACGAACTGCCGCAGCGGATCAGCATCACCCAGATGGAACTTTACCGCCAGGGGTTCCGGCTGAAACGAGTCAATCCCCAGGGCCACCATCAGGTCACCGGCAATATCGACTTCGCTCAAAACGTCGGTCCGATAAGTCGGCACATGAACGATGTCCGTTCCTGTAACATCCAAATCCATGCGGGATAGTACCTTGCCGAGATTGTGCTTGGGAATGGCCGTGCCCATAATTTCGTTCAGATACTTGGCCGAAAACGTGATGGGGTATCGGGCCAGGCTGGGGGTGGTGCAGGTGCCTTCGGTCGTCACAATGTCAACGGTTTTTACCCTCGCTCCGGTATCCAAAAAATTGTGCGCCAGAATATTGATGGTCTCCATCACCGTCGGTTGCAGCACCCCGGTGACATCAATAAACAGGTTACGGCTGTCGGCGGTGACTGCTCCAATGTCGGCGGCATTGATGATGGGCGGCATGGAAAGCACTTTCCCGCCAGTATCCTGCAGGATGGGGACCAGATCCCCCGCGGGCAGAGTGTGGCCATAGAGCTTGCCGGAAGGATGCTGCTGCAAAATCTGGGCCACGGTCATGGGCTCATTGCTACCCAGGGGGACAAAGCTAAACTGCTCTTTCGAGGCAACGGTGTACTCCACATCCCCAGTCATTTGGTCCAGGTCGTACACGCCGATGGCAATTTTCTTGCGCTGGCGACCAAAGGTTTGGGTCACCTTTTCCTGAAACTGAATCAGCACGTCGAGGCCCCCATCTTCCAGGTGAGCGGCTTCTACCACCAGAGCGGCAATATGGGGCCGCAGGGAAGTGACTCTGGGATCGACCTGTACTTTGCGGCCAGAAGGTTCCAAACGATCGGGTACCGAGCGAGTAATGCCATTGTAAATGTTGATGGCGCGGGTAAAGCCTTCAGCGGAGAGCAGGTCTGGCCGCTCGGCAGTGACTTCAACTTCTAAAAAGTCTTCCCCCAGGGTGGCATCTAACCCGTACTGAAAGGCTTGCTCAACCAGCTGCCGGGGAGCAGTATCCGTAAGGCGCTGCAGGTAGGGGAGGGGGAAGATGACGGTGGGCATTTGATTAGGGAGCGAGGGAGCGAGGGAGAAGGGAGGGGTGGGGTGGGTGGGGTGGGTGAGGTGGGTGAGGTGGGTGGGGTGGGTGAAGGGTAAAGGGAGTGGGTTTGGTCTTTTGGGGATGAGGGTATGGATAGATACCTTGAGGGTTGGCTGCAACCTAAGGGAAAGCGTTATTTGGATAGATAGGAATCTATTTATAAATGCCACTGAATTAACGTGTGTTGATCCCTGGCCAATCGCCAAAAGCCTTGATCTGCTGTAGGGTGGGCACTGCCCACCAGGCTTATTTCAATGACATTTATCTATTTATGGCTCTCTTAATTTTACTGGTCTTACCGTTTTGGGGTTTTGGACTTTGACATCTTAAAGGTTTGCGACGGCTGATGTAGCGCCAGGGCCTGTTGAATGCATCCGGCGGTGAGGGTGGGTGGGTCAGACTGGCCGGCAAGGCCTACTGCCGTTTGGGCCAGGGTTATAATTTCGCCGCCGGTCAGGGGCAGTTGCCGGGCAAGTTGGGTCCAGCTGAGGTGGCGGTCTTTGCTCAGATCGGGTGGAATGGCCTGGTGCCATAGAGCTTTGCGGGCAGCTTCATCGGGGTGGGGGAATTCGATGATGCCGTCCAGCTGCTGCCGCCAGGAGGGGCGGATAGCCTGTAAGTAGTGGGTGGTCAGGATGACTAACCCTGGCTGAGCGTCTTCTGAAGCCTGGTGATGGGGATCACGAATCTGGGCAACCAGCTGATGAATTAAGGTGACGTCGAGGGTGGGAGTTCTTCCCAGCCAGTGGTGGGCCGATTCCAGCACGAGCACGCAGGGCGGTAGGGCGGCGACCTCGTCCAGGAGAGGTTCTACGCTAGAAGCAGAAAGTTGGCTCAGGGCCAGTGTGATCAGGGGCAAGTTGAGCTGGGCGGCAATCACCCGTGCGGCTTTGGTTTTGCCGGTGCCAGACGCTCCGTGAAATAGCACCAGAGGATGAGCCGGATGAGCCATCGCGGCGGTGGTGGCAATGGTGGAGAGCTGGGTCAATTGGGGCTCTGGCAAGATCAGGCTATCCCAGACATCGTCAGGGGTGTCGTGGGTCACGATGCTCTCTCCCCAACCGCTGGCAGTCCCCTCCAGCAGGCTCTCTACCGCTCCCGGGTCAGGAGCTTCGGCCAGCAAAAAACTCGACAGGGATTCGTTGACTCGCAGGTGGCGGCTCAGTAAGGTTGTGTCGTCGGAGTTGACCCATTCCACAATACCCAGTTCTAGCAGTCGACTGCTGGAGGTCACCAGGGGACGCGACCGTCGCCATTCTTGGTCATTGCGGCAGAGCAGGCGCAGGCACAGGTTAACGGTGGGCAGGTCCCAGTCAGATTCGTCGTGTTGGTACTGCAGGTAGCTGTAGATGCGACCAAACCGCTGGTTAATTTCCGGGGCCAGGGCCATGAGAATCACGTTCTTCTCAAACTGGCTGAGCTGCAGTTGCTCTTTCAGACAGGGTAAGGCCAACACAATGCCCTGCTGACGGCTGGCCTGAATGCGGGCTTCTAGCTGCTGAGAGTAGCTACCCGTCTTGCCCTTGGTAGATTTGGGCGGTTGGGCGTTGTCATACCCCGTGGTGCGGTTGACGGCAATAATGCCCTTCCACCAGTGGCTGGTGACCCGGTCTTCCATGGATGTGGCAAAATCGTCTACTTCGCGCAGTTCTCGCTTTTGCCGGGAAACCGCCATCATCAGCATGCGGTCTAGCCAGTTGAGTTCGGTTTTGAGATAGGCCCAGTTGTCAGCAAACGGAGCGGGTTGATCAGGCTTCGACATTCCCCAATACTCGGATAAACTCCAGCGGCAGACCATCGGCATCGGCAATAAAGGCCACTTCGTAGACGCGATTGCCAATCATCTGCTGCTGCGGTTCTAGTAAGACTTTAAGCGTACCCAGATTTTGTGCCGTTGGAGCTTCTGTAAAGGATTGTCGCAGGCCATTCAGCCATGTGGGCAGGCTGGGGGTGACTTCGGTAAGGTCAAAGGAGAGGTGGTAGTAGCCGGTGTAGTGCTCATCGCCAAAGGCGTCGGCGGCAGGGCGCGGATCGGGAATTTGGATGAATTCTATACGTCCCCCCAGCCCGGTCATCCAGCAGGCCAGGGTCATGCCGGTGGTAAAGCGCTCCTGTACCGTAAAGCCAAGCTGTTCGTAAAATGCGATCGCCCGGTGAATATCCCGCGTGCGAATAGAGGCGTGGTGAAGCATCCGGTCAAAATTGCCGTGTTGTAGGTCAAATGCTATTCGAATAGGCGAAAGTAGGGGTAGCGTACCGGCACCCCTGGCTCTTTTTCTAAATTAAAGTTAATCACCGCCCATTGGGGATCTTTGTCGGGGGACGGGCTGAATTCTACCGGTAGGCCGTAAAGCTTGGGCATGGCAGAGTCGGCCTGCCCCCGCCAGGGAGAGTTTCGCTCCAGGTAGGCGTTGACCAGATCGCGATATCGTTCTGCAATGATCACCCGCGTAGCCCGGTAACCCTCGGTATAGAGCCGGTCTAGAGCTTCATGAATTTCAAACCGAATGCCGTCGGGGTGAGTATGCTGGCGATACCATTCGCCATCCCACTGCCGCCAGTGTCGCCCCGATTGTAAATGCACCAGCTCTTTTGAATCAGGATCAGCTTCAAAGGCCCCATGGCGCGAGCACAAGTAAGTGTCGGTCAGCGTCAGAGCCGGAATTTTCTGACGACAGTGAGGACACTGGATCTCTGGGCCATAGATGGGATACTGCAGGGCGGAATTGACCATTGGGCTCAAACCAGATGCTTCCTCGTTGCGGCATTCAATTGTAACCGTGCCATAGCAAGAGCCAGAATAACCTCCTGTAAAACTCCGTTATAGGCTAGACAAAGTTTACAATCTGTAGCCGTATTATACCTTTGGAAACCTGGCCGTTTCAGTAGTTGAGACGGCGATCATGACTAATCTATGATTTTTTCATACTCTTTATGCTTGATCCTCACTTCTCTCCCTGGCCCACTCCTGACCTCTCTAAGGCAGCATTCGTGGCCAATACCGCTACCGTACTCGGCCAGGTGACCCTGCGGGAAGGGTGTAGTGTCTGGTATGGTGCCGTCTTGCGTGGGGATGTGGAAACCATCCAGATTGGGGCATTTGCGAATGTCCAGGATGGAACCATTATCCACTGTGATCCAGGCCTACCATCGGTTCTGGAGGAATACGTTACGGTGGGACACCGAGCCGTTATCCACAGTGCCCATGTAGAACGAGGTAGCCTGATTGGCATTGGGGCTATTGTGCTCAACGGGGTGCGGGTCGGCGCAGGTAGCATTATTGGAGCTGGCGCTGTTGTTACAAAAGATGTACCGCCCCGGTCTCTGGTCATGGGGGTCCCCGGTAAAGTCATCAAACCCGTGTCAGCAGACCAGGCCGAAGGAACGATCGAACACGCCAAGAAATATCACCAACTGGCCCTTGCCCATGCCGGGAAAGGAACAGACTTAGGATTCAGTTAACAGTAGTCCGATGTAGGCAATTTCTGAATTTCTGAAGAAAAGTACCCGCTGGAGGGACGCAGCCTCTGGATCAGCCCTTTTTGAGTCGTCAGGACCGCCAGGATGGTCATTCCACATGATTAAATTCTCATGTATTTCCCAAGTGGCCCTGCGCTGCCCTCACACTCATCCCCATGCTTTGCATCGCGACGATACCTCTTGCCCCCTGATTCCCGGCCCTGGTACTCCCTTGCTCCCTAGCTCCCTCTAGCTCCCTTGCTCCCTAGCTCCCTTGCTCCCTAGCTCCCTAGCTCCCTTGCTCCCTTGCTCCCTTACTCCCCAGCCCCCTGCCCCCTCGCTGGTAGATGTTGCAGAATTTATCGCGATTTGTACTAGCGACGCGCTGGACTAAACAGGCTGACTCGAAATAATCCCCTGATCTTCTAAATACTTCGCCACCCGAAACAGTTTCGCTTCCTGATAGGGGGCCGCAATCAGCTGCACGCCCACGGGCAACTGCTCCGGTGGATGAATCGGCACCGAAATCACCGGCAGGCCAATAAACGAAATCGGTTGGGTATACAGCCCCAGATGGGGTCTGAGGGGAAAGTTTTCGCCATCCAGCTCCAGGGTGGTTTGGTCCAGGGGGGGAGCCACACAGGGAGTGGTTGGGGCGATCAAAACATCGTAAGCCTGGAAGAGTTCGCGGGCGCGATCTCGGTACCACCGCCGCAGCCGCTGGGCCTGCACATACCAACCATTCGGAATTAGCGCCCCAGCCAAAAACCGTTCCCGGGTGGCCGGATCAAAATCCATCGGGCGCTGCCGCAACCGTTCCAGATGGAGCTGGCTGCCCTCACAGGCGGTAATGATATAGGCCGCCGCCCGGGCGCGATGGGTTTCTGGGAGTGCCACCACGTCATGAATATCCAGAGCAGTTGATACCTGCATCAAGCCATCCCTGACCATAGGCTCCATGCCCCGGTCAAAGTGTCCCCCCAGGCGAGCCATACGGAGGTCTTCAACACCGGCATCCAGGTGGGGGATAACTGGCTCCACAGGACGGTCTGTACACACCGAATCCTGGTCATCCGGCCCCTGCATCACGTCGTACACCAGAGCCAGATCCTGCACCGACCGTGCCAAGGGACCGACATGGTCAAAACTGGCAGCAAACAAATAAGCCCCTGACCGTGAAAGCCTGCCATAGGTGGGTTTCAGCCCGTATATTCCACATAGCGCAGCGGGCACCCGAATCGAGCCATTGGTATCAGACCCCAGGGAAAAAGGAACCAACCCTGCTGCCACCGCCGCCGCTGAACCGCCAGAAGAACCTCCCGACATGCGAGTTAAATCAAGGGGATTAGGGGTCGCCCCAAAATGCTCATTGATGGTGACAAAGCCATAGGCGTATTCATCCATGTTCAGAGCCCCCACCAGCACCGCCCCGGCCTGCTCTAGACGGCTGATCAGGGTGGCATCCCGGGGGGCAGGTGGGTTTTCTTGATTAATTTTGGCTCCGGCCAGGGTAGTAACCCCGGCAATGTCGAATAGGTTTTTTACCGCAAAGGGCACCCCGGCCAGGGGACCAGGCTCCAGGCCCTGGGCCATTGCGGCATCAAGCTGGGTGGCCCGATGACAGGCCCGATCGGCAGTCACGGTGGTAAAGCAATTGAGTTCAGAATCTCTAGAGCCGATGGCAGCAAGGGTTGACTCTACCGCGGCCATCGCCCCCTGCCCCCCTGCCCTGACGGCTTTAGCGATGCCTGCAACCGAAGTCATTACATCTGTAGAAGCTTTGAGATCAAGATTAGCCATAGCGTTACTTTAGAGGTCAAATGTGGCCGCCATTTCGATAGTTTCGGCCATAGAAAACTCAAGCACGGGTTGGGCAATGGTGTGAATCTGTTCAAAATTAGAAATCACTCCAGATCGCAATTCGGGTGGGATAGCTAGACCCAGCAATGCTGCAGCCTGGTCAACATAAATTGAGCTCTCAAATTTGACCGGTTCGGAAACATTAGCCACAGGCCCCGGCTCTGACCATGGGGTACTCGATGAGTTCATAACAAAACCTAAGTTTTTCTTAATTATTTGCTCAGGAAATTATGGGCACATATTAATTTTCTCACCTGCCGGAACCCAGTAATCCCAGTCATGACCTGCGATATGAAGAATTCTTCCATCATTTTGCCACTTTGGGAAACTATGTCTTTTGTCAGTTTTTTGTATCCTTAAGAAGTATCCTCGGCCAACCTGGCTGGGAATGGAGGTGGTTTGCTCACAGTTTATGCGGTGAACACCGAAACAAGCTACCTGGCGTTTCATCAGGAGTAAGCGATGTCAAGTTCACATCCAAAGATCAGAATCGAAAATCTCGTCAAAATTTATGGCGAGAATCCTAAACGCGCTCTAAAAATGTTTCGCGAAGGTGGCAATCGAGAAGAAATTCTGAAAGCTACCGGCAATGTTTTAGGGGTTGCAGATGTCTCGCTTACGGTCAATGAAGGCGAACTCTTCGTGATCATGGGGCTCTCAGGCTCGGGTAAGTCGACTCTGGTTAGATGCATTAACCGTCTAATCGAGTCTACTAGCGGGCAGATCTACATTGATGGCGAAGACATTCTCAAAGTCAACCAAGAACGTCTGCGAGACCTTCGGCGCACCAAAATTTCAATGGTATTTCAGCGGTTTGGGTTGTTTCCTCACAAAACCGTCATTGAAAACGTTGAATATGGGCTGCAATTGCGCGGCATTAGTGCGAAAGAAAGGCGCGACAAAGCCCAGGAAACTCTAGAAGCCGTAGGTCTGGGGGCATGGGGAGAATATTTCCCCGACAGTCTCAGCGGCGGTATGCAGCAGCGGGTCGGGCTGGCCCGTGCTCTGGCCACCGATGCCCCCATTATGCTCATGGACGAAGCCTTCAGCGCCCTCGATCCCCTGATTCGTCGGGGGATGCAGGATGAGTTGATACGTCTGCAAAACGAACTCCATAAGACCATCATTTTCATTAGCCACGACATTCAAGAGTCCCTCAAAATTGGGGACCGTGTTGCCGTTATGAAAGATGGCTATCTTGTGCAGGTGGGCACCCCCGAAGAAATTGTCACCAACCCGGTGGACGACTACATTCGCGCCTTTACGCTGGATGTGAACCGGGCTCAGGTGCTCAAAACCGGTTCTATCTTGCGCAGAACCCGCCCCTTCAATTTAGGGACCGGCCCTGCCGCCAATGCCCTGAAGCAAATGAAGGAATACCAGCGCTACCACATGTACGTCATCAACGAAGCTGGACACCCTGTCGGCATGCTCATTCGTGATGAACTGGAAGCTGCCGTGCATCAAGGGGTTACCGATGTCCAAAAAATTATGGTGACCGATTTTCCCACGGTAGATATCCACAACAATCTGGAGGAAATTTTCCACGTTGCTCAGGAGAATATTCCCCTGGCGGTCTTGGCCGAAGATGGCAAATTCCGTGGGGTAGTTGAACCTTCAGATATTTTCTCCAGCATCAGCACAACAATCGAGGGGAATAGTCAGTCCCCCTCCCCAGCGGCTACCGCTGCTACAGCGGTCACCGTATAACCAACACCAGGCCCAGTTCAAGATCTGCAGTTGTCTTGAAGGCAAACTTCTACTTCTGAATTGGAACAAGGTTTAAACCTCTTTCTCGCGAAACTTAAAAAATGAATACCTGGATTTCGGATTTTTTCAACTGGCTGTTCTTAAACCAGTCCACAGAACTCATACCCCTCGGCGATTGGATTGCCACCGCCGTTGATTGGATCGTCTCAAACTTCCGCTGGCTCTTCCAACTCATTCGCTGGCCCATCAGCGGAGTTCTCAATGGCATTGAAGACTTTTTTCTATGGATTCCTCCCATCCTCTTTTTGATTGTGCTGGGCCTGCTGGCCTGGCAGTTCTCTGGTAAGGGGTTGGCCATTTTTAGCATTCTGGCCATGACCGTTGTGGGGTTAATTGGAGCCTGGCCTGAAACCATGATTACCCTGGCCCTGGTGATTACCGCCGTAGTGCTTTGCATCATCGTCGGCCTCCCTCTGGGTATTGCCGCTGCCCGCAGTAACCGGGTAGAAAATATCATTCGCCCGATTCTCGATGCCATGCAGACCCTGCCAGCCTTCGTTTATCTGGTGCCGGTGGTGATGCTGTTTGGCACGGGGAAGGTACCCGGGGTAATTGTGACGTTTATTTTTGCTGTACCTCCCCTGATTCGCCTCACCAACATTGGCATTCGGCAGGTGTCTAAAGAAGCGATTGAAGCTGCCCTGGCCTTTGGCTCTACCCCCCGGCAAATGTTGTGGGATGTACAGGTGCCCCTGGCAATGCCAACCATTCTGGCAGGAGTGAACCAGGCCATTATGCTGGCCTTGTCGATGGTAGTAATTGCCTCACTCATCGCCGTTGAAGGATTAGGTCAAATGGTAAACAGAGGCATTGGCCGTTTAGATGTGGGTCTGGCGGCGGTCGGGGGTATTGGCATCGTGCTGATGGCGGTAGTGCTAGACCGCCTCACCCAGGCCATTGGGAATCCCCCCAAGGATGGCTTAACCTGGCAGGAGCGTGGTCCTGTCGGCGCTACTCGCAATGCCCTTGCCGGTCGTAAGGCTCCTGCCGAAGTTCAATAGGTTTTACCCTTGGGGCTATTTTGTTGAAAGTAGGGATCAGTAAAAGTTGAGTTTGTTTAGATTGACTAAGATGAAAATGCTAAAAACACCGTTTCAGAATCGTTTTGCCAAGCGCGTTGGTGCGATTGCAATTACAGCGGCTACCCTAACTACCCTGGCGGCCTGTGATGCTGGCCAGCAAACCACAATCGCTCCCGAAGAAGGGGACGAAGTAACCGGGGAACTGCCCGGCGAAGGGGTGAGCGTCACCCCAGCTTACTCTGTCCTTGAAGAGCTATTTCAGACCGAAGTCGTCAACATTGGCCTGGAGCAACTGGGCTATGACACCCAGGACGGCAAAGAACTGGAATACGCCACTATGCACGTTGATATTGCCAACGGCGGCATCGACTACACCGCCGCCCACTGGTCCCAACTCCACAGCGAGTTTTTTGAAAATAGCGGTGGCGATGACCAGCTAGAGCGCACCGGAGTCTTCATCGATAATGTATTACAGGGCTACAAAATCGATCGGGCTACCGCTGAGGAATACGGCATCACCAGCCTAGAGCAGCTTCAGGACCCTGAAATTGCGGCGCTTTTCGATACCGATGGCGACGGTCGCGCTAACCTCACCGGCTGTAACCCCGGCTGGGGTTGCGAGTTAGTGATTGAGCACCACCTCGACGAATATGGCCTGCGAGATACCGTCCAGCATGATCAGGGGCAGTACTTTGCCCTCATGGCCGACGCCATTACCCGCTATGAGCAGGGCGAACCGATCTTCTTCTACACCTGGACCCCTCTATGGGTGAGCGGTGTTCTGGAAGAAGGCCAGGATGTTACCTGGCTGGAGGTTCCTTACACCACTTTGCCTGAAGAGCAGGGCGAAGTCTCCGCAGCCGATACCTCCGCAGGAGGGGTGAATCTTGGTTTTGCGGTTGACCAACAGGAAATTCTGGCGAATCAGACCTTCTTTGATGAAAACCCGGCAGCGGCCACGTTCTTTGGGTTAGTAGAAATTCCCATCGACGACGTTAGCGCCCAAAACCAGCTCATGCGGGATGGCGAAGACAGCGTTGCTGATATTCGTCGCCACGCCGAAGAATGGGTAGCCGAAAACCAGGACCAATTCAACGCCTGGTTAGAAGAAGCCCGAGCCGCTGGCATACAGGCCAACACCGCTAATTAATAGACCATCTGCCCGTCCTGCAAGCAACCGTCCCAGGCAGGGGCACAACTTTTGGGGTTTTATGCAAAATTCACCCCACCCAGGAGGCCCTCATGCAGGTGCCTCCTTTTTTGTCTGCCCCTTTATACCGTCGTTTTTGTTGGTTAGAGCTACTTATCGGAGCGGGGGAGTAGGGGAATAGGGGAGTAGGGGAGTAGCAGGGGGGCAAGAGGTGTAGTCGTGATGCAGAGGGCTAGTATTAACATTTTCTTCCCCCGTCCCCTGTCTCCCATCCACCCCTCACCCCTCACCCCTCACCCCTCACCCCTCACCCCTCACCCCTCACCCCTCACCCCAAAGGCTAAAATAGTGAAGTCAACTGTGATTCAAAACGGAACGGTCTATGCCTGCTGCAGCCCCCACCAAGACGAAGTACGAAGCTATCATCGGTCTGGAGACCCACTGCCAGTTATGTACCGAAACCAAAATCTTTTCCCCAGCATCTACCGCCTTTGGGGCTGACCCCAACACCCACGTAGATCCGATTGTGCTGGGAATGCCGGGGGTGCTGCCCGTGCTGAATCAAAAGGTGCTGGAATATGCCGTCAAAGCCGGTTTGGCGCTGAATTGCCAGATTGCCCCCTACTCGAAGTTTGACCGCAAGCAGTACTTTTACCCTGACTTACCGAAGAACTACCAAATTTCCCAGTACGACCTGCCCATTGCTGAGCATGGCTGGCTAGAGGTTGAGCTGGTTGATAAAAAGTCGAAAGACGTCACTCGCAAGCGCATCGGCATTACTCGGCTACATATGGAAGAAGATGCTGGCAAGCTGGTTCATGCCGGTAGCGACCGATTGGCTGGTTCCACTTATTCTCTGGTGGACTACAACCGGGCCGGGGTGCCGCTGATTGAAATTGTCTCCGAGCCCGATATGCGTAGTGGGCAAGAAGCTGCAGAATATGCCCAGGAACTGCGCCGCATTGTGCGCTATTTGGGCATTAGCGACGGCAACATGCAGGAGGGTTCCCTGCGCTGCGATGTCAACATTTCTGTGCGCCCCGAGGGCCAGAAGGAATTTGGCACCAAGGTTGAGATCAAAAATATGAACTCCTTCAGCGCCATCCAGAAGGCCATCGACTACGAAATTCAGCGGCAAATTCAGGCCATTGAAGCTGGGGAACCCATCATACAGGAAACCCGTCTATGGGATGAAGGTGGCCAACGGACCAAGAGCATGCGCTCTAAAGAAGGATCTAGCGACTACCGCTACTTTCCAGAGCCCGACCTGCCCCCGATTGAGGTATCTGTGGAACAAAAGACCGCCTGGCAGGCCGAGTTGCCCGAACTCCCCGCCCAAAAGCGCACCCGCTATGAAGAAGAATTTGGGCTTTCGGCCTACGATGCCCGGGTTCTTGCCGATGAACGCTCTATCACCGAATATTTTGAAGCCACGGTGGGGACCGGCGCTGACCCCAAGCTTGCCGCCAACTGGATTACCCAGGATATTGCCGCTTATCTCAATGCGGAAAAGCTGACCATTCAAGACCTGGCCCTTAAACCTGAGATGTTGGCCGAGATGATTCAGCTCATCGAAGCGGGCACTATTAGTAACAAGATCGCTAAAGATTTGTTGCCCGATCTACTGGTTAAGGGCGGATCGCCAAAAGCGATTGTAGAAGAGAAGGGACTCAGCCAGATTTCTGACCCGGCCCAAATCGAGGCCATGATTGACGAAGTGCTGGCGGCCAACCCTGAAGAACTGGCAGCCTACCGAGGCGGCAAGAAAAAACTCCAGGGCTTCTTTGTAGGACAAATGATGAAGCGCAGCGGTGGGCGGGTTGATCCCAAGCTCACTAACCAGCTGCTGTCTAAAAAGTTAAACCAATAGGCCTGGGAAATAGAATCAGAAAAACTTAATAAGGGGTTTCACCCCTTACGGCTTTTTTGGACTAATATGGTATTAGATGCACCCTGATGGTAGGGAGAGCTGCTACCAGCTCTCCTTTTTTCTTGGCTAATTTTTCTCCGACTGCGTAAAAATACCCCAGTCATTTGCCCTTGTAGGATTTGAGAAATAACGACACCTTTGGTTTTGGCCTAATCGTCCTTGGTATAATCCCGGCAAACCCGATTCAGGACGAAGGGATATGGCTGATTGGCAAGTGATTGCTGGGGGAGTGACCGCACCCAAGGGGTTTCAGGCAGCGGGGATTATGGCTGGTTTGAAGCCTTCCGGGGCCGCTGACCTGGCCCTCATTTTTTCGGATTGCGACGCGATCGCAGCCGGGGTCTTCACCACCAGCACAGTGCGCGCCGCCTGTGTAGATTACTGCCGCCAGCGCCTCGAAGCTCGCCCCTCGGCCCGGGCCATTTTGATTAATGCCGGGCAGGCCAACGCCTGCACCGGCAACCAGGGCTGGATTGATACCGTAGACAGTGCCGCCACCCTGGCTGCGTCTCTAAATATTTCCCCCGAAGAGGTGCTGATTGCGTCTACCGGGGTCATTGGCCAACCCATCAAAATGGACAAGCTCAAAGGGGGCATTCCGGAGCTGGTGGCGGGATTATCTGCCGATGGCTCAGAAGCGGCGGCTAAAGCCATCATTACCACCGATTTGGTAACCAAATCCATCGCCCTGGAAACGGTTCTCCATGATCGCCCCGTTCGCATTGGGGGCATCTCGAAGGGGTCGGGCATGATTCACCCCAACATGGCCACCATGCTGGCCTTCATCACCTGCGATGCCACCGTATCCCCCACCCTCTGGCAGGACATGCTGCGTCGGGCCGCCGACCACAGCTTTAACCAGATCACCGTAGATGGCGACACCAGCACTAACGATACCCTGATTGCCCTGGCCAATGGCGAATCACGAACCCCCGCCATCATGGACGAAGGCCCCGAAGCGGAACAACTTGAAGCCATGTTGACCGCTGCGTGCCAGCACCTGGCCAAGGCCATTGCCCGCGACGGGGAGGGAGCGACCTGCTTAATCGAAGTCACGGTATCTGGAGCGGTCAATGCCCATGCGGCCAATCAGGTTGCCCGTACCATTGCCGGGTCATCCCTGGTGAAGTCAGCCATTTTTGGCCACGACCCCAACTGGGGCCGCATTGCTGCCGCCGCCGGTCGCTCTGGCGTTGCGTTTGATCAGAATGACCTGCGCATTCAGTTGGGCAATTTTCTGCTGATGGAACATGGTCAACCCCTGACGTTTGATCGCTCCGCCGCCAGCGCTTATCTCAAAACGGCAACCCAGGGCGAATATCTCAAAACCGATACCGTGGCCATTCAAGTCAGTATTGGTGATGGCTCGGCTACAGGCCAGGCCTGGGGGTGTGACTTGAGCTATGACTACGTAAAGATTAATGCGGAGTATACGACTTAGGAAGAGAGAGAGGGGGCAAGGGAGCGAGGGAGCAAGGGAGCCAGCAGGGAAAAACTGTAGCGTGGGTTAGGCCCTAGGCCGACTTCGCTCTGGTCAAGCCGACCCGGCCCTGGCCGTAACCCACAAGATGATAATTGGCCGCACCCGGCAATGACTGGAACCAACTGGAAGATAAGCCAAAATCAGGGGCAGGTTTCGGAGACCCCCTCAAATTTTGTCGGCTCCCTCAAAAGCAGCGGCCACTGCCAGAGACGCACTGTGGTCGTACCGCTGACGCTTCCCAATTGCGAATTATCTGAGTTGAAACCTACGAGCTGAACCGGAGCATCATGCTGGATGCACAATATTTCCCTTCCTCTTAGGGAGAACACTCTAGCGGTTCCATCATCTCCTCCCGTAATCAAGTATTCACCATTGGGAGCAAAGGCTATAGACCGAATAGGTTGGCTACTTCTAAATTGGACGACCAGACGCCGGAAGGCATCCAGAATATTCTCAGTAGACCAGACCTTGAAAGTGCCGTCTTCGCTAGCGGTTGCCAGCAAGCTACCGTCGGGACTAAAGACAGCATCAGTTAAACTGGCGTCGTGGGCGGTGATTTTGACGGGGTATTTCTCAAAGTCGCCAGTTTGGGGATTAGCCGTCCAAAAATGCAACATACCGTTTTGGGTAGCAACCACCGCCAGTGTTTCATCGGGGCTGAAACCGACATCGACCACTTGAGAATCAGACCCCCAATCTAAAACTTCACGTTGACTGGCCAAATCCCAGCCTTTTAGGGATAGGGCATCGGTAATGACTGCAGCAAAAGTGTCGTCAGGACTGAAGGCAATCTGATTCAAATTTTCACTAACTAACGTCGACCTCAGGGGTTGAGGCAGTCGGTCTAGACCAAAGGCAAGGTTGATATTGCCAGTTTTGACACTGGCGGTATTCTGAGAAAGGTCTTGGGCCGCAGATGAGCTTTGGGCTTCAACCACAAGTTGGTTGGCAAAAGCTGTCTTGCCCTGGGTCAGTGCCCGCTGAGACTGTTGAACGGCAACTCCCGCTGCTGCTAAAGCCAGTAAAGCCAGGACAGAAACACTGCTGCCAAAGATAGTTAACCGACGACGGGTCTGCTGAAGTCGTTCGGTTTCTGCCTGACGACTGCGGTAAACAAATTCCTGCTGTAGGGTATTAGGAATTGGGGATTTAGCTTGAGCCTGGGCCAGCCAGGTTTCACTATCGTTTAGATCCTGCCCGCGCAGTAAGTAATCCTCGGTTTTGCCTTTGGTTTCCCAGTCCCTGGCCTTTACCAGTAAGCGGGTATGGAACTTCACATGATCCAAATCGGTATCTAGCGCCGTTACCAGGGCACGAAAGGCGGTGGCAAAGTCGTCAGTTTCGCGAAAAAACAGCCAGTTGTGCTTTCCCAACGCCGGATGGACGGCTTTGCGGGCAAATCCATCTCGATAGACGATGGGCATCAGGCGCTTATGGTTTGCCGTGGCGTAGTCAATTTCCTGACGGCAGACCTTAGATAAGACAGAGTCAGGGCTAATGACAAAAATGAAGGTATTGGCGGCGTCAATTCCGGCCTGAATTTCCTTCCACCAGTCGGCGGTGAGGGGAATATCTTCCCAGTCAACCCAGGCATCGTACTGGCTTTGATTGAGCGCTTGATTTAAGACCTTGACAAAAGACTGATCTACCCGCGAGTAGGAGATAAAGACATCTGCCATGGCAACACTCCAGGGAGCATGTCCCTACGTATTGATAAGAAAAAAGAGGCTATGTAAATACATAACCTTTGTAAACTACGTTAAGTCCAGATTGAACCTGTAATTTTGCCTTAGGTAAAACTACAGTTCTGGTATTGCACAAGGTTTACTTATAAAAATAGCGTCATTCAATGACAATCTGCTCAGAAACGCTCAGATGGGGTTTTTAGTCGGCGTTGCCCAGAATCGGTTAGTTCGTCTCGGAGAAGGGGGCTATCAACGCATCGATAGCCTCACGATTCCAGCCTCGGGCTTGATGGTCCATCTGATAGGGGGTGACGACCGTCAAGGTCTTTTGCCTGAGATCGGTTTTACCGATGGGGTTTCCCTAGCCGTGCAAGGGACGGGAGAGTTAATATTAATAGCGTATAAAGTTTTTTGGAAATGGTGCTGTGGAGATGGGAACTTGCCCACTGGCTGCAGCTTCCTGCCAACTTTTCTAGCTTGAGGAGCAAATTATGGCACAACAGCTAAAGCGTTGGGAGTCGCCCCGACGCAAGGGCCGAAACGACAAAGGTCGAGGCGGAACCGCCCGACAACGGCAACTGGTTAAGCGTAATCAACTCTTACGGAAACGACTGAACAGCCCAAATTCTGATGGCGGCCAAAAAACTCGCAATAATGAAAAAACTCGCAATAATGACAGAGGGGAGACTTTGCTCCCCTCTTTTTTGTTGTCTGCCATGCCCCCCAGTAATGCCTGAAGGTCCCGAAATTCGTCGCGCTGCTGACCAGCTGCATCGTGCTATTGGTAACCAAATCGCGACAGAAGTCTTCTTTGCCTTTGACCACCTCAAAAAATTTCAAGATCAGCTCTCAGGGTGCAGGGTAACGTCCATTCGCCCTTATGGCAAAGCCATTGTGACCTATTTCGACAACGGGTTAGGGGTTTATAGCCACAACCAGCTTTATGGCAAGTGGGTTACCTGCAAACCGGATGCAGTTCCCGATACGAACCGGCAATTGCGGTTTTCGGTACATACCGCAAACCGATGGGCGTTACTCTACAGCGCCTCTGACCTTGAAATTTTGGATCATGCCGAGGTTCCCCAGCACCCCTACATTGCCAGACTTGGCCCAGAGGTTTTGGATGAGCAGGTATCCCCCGCTCAAATTCAAACCAGAACCCTGGATCAGAAATTTCGCCGCCGCCAATTTGCTTCCCTTTTGCTGGACCAGGGTTTTCTGAGCGGCATCGGCAATTATCTGCGCAGCGAAATCCTTTTTGTGGCAGGCATTCACCCCAGCCTGCGCCCTATGGATTGTCAGCCATACCAGATTGCAGCCTTTGCCGAAGCTGCGCTGGCCATCCCTCGCCAGTCCTATCGCCACAACGGCGTGACCAACGATTTAGAATCGGTCGCTCAGCTTAAGGCCGCCGGGTATCGTCGCCGCGACTATCGCCACTGGGTGTTTAGCCGTAGCCATAAGCCCTGCTACCGCTGCGGCACAACCATCGACAAAATTATGATTGGCGGTCGCCGCTGCTACATCTGTCCCCACTGCCAGCCTGCGAAGGAGTAGCCTTCACAAAACCTTAGCCCCCCAACACAAGGGGATCGAGGGCATAATCCCGCCATTCCTGATGAAAACGCTCAGAAACGTAAGGGGTCAACACCAGCTTGGCTGGATTTCCCGCTTTAACATCAATGCGTAAAAACGAATAGGGGCGGTGGCGCTCGGTTTTGTGGCCGGTGAGCCCGATAAACAGTTGAGACTTGGCCACCAGACGAAAATCGGGCGTTGATTGCGTCTTCGACGGGGGAAAGGTCTCGTACAACATATCGCCCTCAGGACGCTGACGACGGAGGCTGAGACCACTACCACCACATACGACATAATCGATATTGCTGTCGGCATGGCCAGTATCCACCGTTCGTAAATATTCAAAGCAGTGGGCATGGCCATTCAGCACCAAATTAATTGCTGGACGGTCAGGGCTAACTGCGGGCACTGCCGCCGCCACCTGGTCCAGCACCCACCGTAAATTATGACGAATGGCCAGAGTTTGGCCCTGCTGCCACTTGGTAGCCTCAGTCACGTAGGGGGGATGATGGAAATATACGATGCGTCCCCGCACAGAGGGGTCTTGCCAGGATGCAATCAGTTTTTCTTTGAGCCAGTTGAGTTGGTCAACATCGACCAGGCTGGTAGGGTTGAGGGCCAATTGTTTCTCAATATCCAGCAAAATTTCGTCAAATTGCTCGATTTTAGCCTGTAGATCGTCTAAACGCTCTTTGGCATGGGGGTCGGCGTTTTTTAGATGCACGGCTTCATCGATAGCGGCCTGTTTCTGGCGTTCGATGTCTGCCCGTTGCCGGAGCAGCTGTTCAGGGCTGCGGCAGGTCATCGGCTGGTTCAGCACGGGCAGGGGCACATTAAACGTGCTGGAATCGAGGGCAAAAAAATCGATACCGCCATACCGAAAGGTGTAGTAGCGATTGGGCAGCCGGGTGAATTCGCCGGGCTGATAGAGCAGTCCCTGGGTTTGGTCCTGCCAGGGGCCGTAGTGAGCGTCGAGGTGGTGCTCTAGTTTTTCGGCGGACAACCCTTTGAGATAATCGAGAAAGGCTCGGGCGTAGGCATCGCCAACCCCGGAACCATGCCAGCCCACGTTGGGGGTCAGGTCAATGCCCAAAACCTGACGGATAGGGTTGGTAAGCTGAACAAAAACGCTGTAGGCCCTTGGCAGGTTGTAGTAGTCATGGTTTCCAGGCACTGCCAGAAACGGAAACCGAAAAACCATATGGTCGTACCGAATCTGGCGAGGGTCGTCACCTCCTACCAACCACTCGCGGTAGGGCTTGATAAAGTTTTCAGGATACTGCTCACTGGAACCTACCTGGTACACCACATCTCCGGTGTGGAGCAAAAACCGACAATCCGACAGGTGAGGCACCATGTGCTCGGCAATGCGCCGCTGGGGATGGTGGTCAGTGTGGGGGCCAGAACCGCTGTCACCGATAACCAGGAAGGAAAACTCTTCTGTATCCCCATGGCCATCTTGCAAAATTAGACGGGTCTGGTCGATATTGCGGGTTGCCATGGCGCTATGTCGCCAGCATACCCGTTGGCTCATTTTGGCAATCTTCAGGGGAATTGGCGGATCGAGAATCGAAGTCATGGAGTTAACGCTGGCTTTCCTGCAGGGAGAGTTTGACTCCAGGGTAATCTGGGTTTGAAAATTTTGCCGAAACGGGTCTACTCCTGCACTTTATGGCAGGGCTGCAGGGGAGCACTGCTGGCGGTAGAGCATTGGTCTTGCAAGCAGGGCTGTTGGTAGGCGGCTTCGGTTTCCAGCGCTGGCGGGGGTTGGCCAAACACCATTTCGCAGCTGAAGTCTTCAAAATTTGGGGTCATCGTCAGGGGGATGCCAAAGTCTTCGGTGAAAAAGCGTTGGGTGGGCAGTTTGCACATATTGACGCACATGCCGACACAGCCGCTGGCCTCCAGATAACGACATTTTTTGATGTGGACACCGCTGTTTTGCGATCGCTCTCCCCCCTGACCATCCGGCACCTCTACGGTTTTAACCTCACAGGGACCCACCAGCCACTCAAACAGCACCGTCGCAAACCAGGCATTGAGTTCGCAGACCAGTCGAGTCGGCGAAAATAAGGTGCGAATCAACCACAGCACCTGGGCCGGCATCAGAGATTTCAACACAACTGCCACCAGATCCTGCTGCTGCGAGGCATTACGCCCCCGCATAATCTGGCTGGAAAGCTCCACAAACCCCTCATATCCTTCCAGGGAAGGGCGCTGACCAACGGCCTTCGCCATTTTATGGCTAAACAACCAGATAAACAGCCGATCAAACCAGTTGTCGTGGTAGACCGTCTGCCCATCGGCGGCATTCGGGGCTGAAGCTGGAGGAGACTGCATAGCAAATCAGAAAAAAGGTCTCCAGTATAGATTAATCGCTATCGATATTGACCGGAGCAAACTCCAAAAACACTCCCCCCTCCCCCTTCCCTATTCCCCCTTCCCTACTCCCTACTCCCTACTCCCTACTCCCTCTTCCCTCTTCCCTCTTCCCTCTTCCCTCTTCCCCACTCCCTACCTCTACCCAACCCCCTCTCCAGCAAACTGCCGGGCATAAAACTCCGCATAGCGACTCTTCTGGGCCAGCAACTCGGCGTGGGTACCAGATTCAGTAATCTGTCCCTTCTCCAGCACCAAAATGCGGTCGGATCGTCGCACCGTAGCCAGGCGGTGGGCAATAATGAACACCGTACGGTCAGTCATTAGCCGCTCCAGGGCTTCCTGCACCAGGGCTTCTGATTCAGAGTCGAGAGCGGAGGTCGCCTCATCCAAAATGAGAATACGAGGGTTGAGAAAAACCGCCCGAGCAATGGCCACCCGCTGCCGCTGACCACCAGACAGGTTAACGCCCCGTTCTCCTACCCAGGTGTAATAGCCCTGGGAAAACTGGCTGATAAACCCATGGGCATTAGCCACCCGAGCCGCCTCTTCCACCGCCTGAAGGTCAAACTCTTTGCGGCCAAAGGCGATGTTTTGGGCGATGGTGCCTGAAAACAGAGTCATTTCCTGGGGCACTATGCCAATCTGGTGCCGCAGACTCTTCAGGGTCACCGTAGAGACATCCACGTCATCAATCAGTACCTGCCCCTGTTGGGGGTCGTAAAATCTCAGCAACAAATTCACCAGGGTAGATTTCCCGGCCCCAGAAGACCCCACCAGAGCCACCTTTTCCCCCGGCAGGGCCAGCAAATCTAAATCCTTCAGCACCGGCTCCCCAGGGGCGTAACCAAAAGTGACATGGCGAAACTCTACCCGCCCCGTCACTTTGGGCATTAGGGCTGCATTGGGTAACTCTCGCACCGCAGGCTCAATCTCCAGCAGCTCCACCACCCGGTCGAGGGAGGCTTCTGCCTGCTTAAATTCCCCATAGTTGTGGATGAAGTGGTTAATCGGGTCAATCAGCATCAATGCCGCTGCTACGTAGCTGCCAAAGGAGGCTGCGGTCAAATTTCCCTGGGAGATTTGCCAGGTGCCCATAAGCAAAATCAGCAGCACCACAACGGCATAGAGAAACCCCACTACCGGAAACTGCACCGCCTGCAGCCAGGCGGCTCGATACTTGGCCTGGCGGTTTTTTTCAGCTTCTCCGATAAATCGCTCTACTTCGTAATCTTCAGCGGCAAAGGCTCGTACCAGGCGAATGCCTGAGAATACTTCGGTCACCAGGGAAGACAAGTCAGAGACTAAATTCTGACTGCGACGGGAAAAGGTGAGCATTTGCGCCCCAAACCACCCTGCCAACCCCGCCAGCAGGGGAACCAAAATCAGCGCAGTCAGGGTCAGCTGCCAGTTGAGATAAACCATGTAGCCCACAACGACTATCAACTGCAGCATTGAGGGAATGAAGTCGTGAAATAGCTTCAACACCACTTCACCAATGCGATCGATGTCTTCTGTCAACCGGTAAGACAAATCGCCGGTTTGGCTACGCTCAAAGTAAGACAGGCTGAGGCGGTGGATATGCCGGTAAACGTCTTTCCGCAGGTTGAAGGCCACCTCAAGGGCCGCCTTGGCCATGACGGCATCCTGAATGTACTGTCCGATTTTTTGCACAAAAAAACCGATCATGGTGATGACCATGACTCTAGCCACGGCCCTGACATCCCCCGCCGATAGCAAAGCCAGAATTCTGCCAGCTAACCAGGCCAAAATAGGCCAGTAGGCTACGAAAATAATGGTTCCGACCATGGCCTGAGCAATGGTGCGCCATTCATGCCGCACATAGGGCCACAAAGTCCAATAATTTGAACTTTTACGGGGGCGATGTTTGGTCAAAAGAAACCCCTCAAAAAATGGTCAACTGCTCAAACAAGCTATCAGGTTAGAGTATGCCAGCGAAAGCTGTCCCCATCAAAGTCGTTTCAGGGCATGTCGGGACTAAAGGGAGTGTAAGTGCCGCCTAAGTTTTCGACAATGGCGCGAGTATTAGCCACCATCATATGGATGTAAGAGTCTCCCTCGCTACCCGGCGCGCCGATAGAGTCGGAAAAAAGCTCGGTGGGCGATAACATCACCCCGGCTTCTTCAGCGACGGTGGTAATCAGGCGCGGGTTAATGGTGGTTTCGGCAAAAATGGCAGGAACTCCAAGTTCTCGGATGGTTTCGGCCAACTGCTGCACGGTTTGGGCGCTGGGCTGCTCTTCGGTGCTGATGCCAATCAGGGTACCGGCCACCTCTAAACCATAGGCCTGGGTGTAGTACTGAAAGGCGTCGTGGGTGGTAACGAGCTGTTTTTGATCGGCAGGAATGGTGGCGATTTGAGTTTCAATCCAGCCGTCGAGCTGGATGAGTTGGGCGATATATGCCTCGGAGTTTTGGGTAAATTCAGCCTCGTTTTCAGGGTCGAGTTGAATCAATTCATCCCGAATCAACTCCACTATCTGCACCACGTTTTCCACATCGCCCCAAACATGGGGGTCGGGTTCTCGTTGCCCTTCGTATTCAAAATCCAGCGGGTCAATAATTTCTCCCACAGCTACCTGGCGAGCATCGTTGCCGGTAGACTCCATCAGTCGCACCAGGTTAGGTTCCAGATTATAGCCGTTGTAAAACACAATATCGGCTTCTTCCAGGGCAACACTATCCGCCGGGACTGGCTCATAAACATGGGGATCGGCTCCGGGATCGAGAATGCCCACCAGGTCAACAGCATCGCCGCCCACCTGAGCGGCCCAGTCGGTAAGCATAGTGCTGGTGGTTACGACATTTACCAACTCTGAAGTTTCACCCTCTATGGTCGGAGCTGTAGGGGCAGTATCACATGCCGCCAGAGCGGCCATGGCACTGCCCAATCCCAACAAAATCAGGGCTCTCTCGAAAGAACTCCTAACCCAAAACACGCTTATCATCCTATTTCATTATTGTTTCATTTTTGAGAATACCGTATACTCGACGTAGTTTCATAATCGTTTCATTTTTGTAGATCCGGTGGTTTGATTGCTGGTGCCAGGCCATGTTGCACCTTCACCGGACGTTCAACGCTTGTAGCTCAAGGACCGCTGTATGACTCAACCCGCTACCCTCACTGTGGATCACCTCAGCGTCAACTACCGCGACGTGAAGGCCCTGCGCAATATCAACTTTTCCGTGGCACCGGGGCAGCTGGTCGGCATTTTTGGCCCCAACGGTGCGGGTAAGAGCACGCTGGTAAAAGCCATGCTGGGGCTGACGCCCATTGTCACGGGCATGGTGCATTACGGCGATCAGTCTCTGTGGCAGCAACGCGATCGCACCGCCTACGTCCCCCAGCGATCCCAGATAGATTGGACCTTCCCCGCCACGGTGTGGGATGTGGTACTGATGGGGCGTACCCGCAGGGCCGGATGGTTCCGTCGCGTCTCTAACGTTAGCCACCGCATCACCATGGAAGCTCTAGAGCGGGTGGGCATGGCTGACTTTCGTAACCGCCGCATTGGGGCGCTCTCCGGCGGTCAGCAGCAACGGGTCTTTCTGGCCCGTGCCCTGGCTCAGCAGGCCGATATTTTCTTTTTAGATGAGCCTTTTGTGGGGGTCGATCAAAAAACGGAAGACGTGCTGTTCCAGATTTTTCGAGAACTGGCGGCAGAGCAAAAAACCGTCCTCGTTGTCAACCACGACCTGGGGGAATCCATCACCCACTTTGAGCAACTGCTGCTGCTAAATCGCGAACTCGTTGCCTTTGGCCCTCGGGAGCAGGTTCTCACTACTGCCAACATGACCCGTGCCTACGGTGGCCATGTGCAGTTTTTCTCGGACCATGTGGCCTAAGGCAGAGGGGCGTTCCTTCTGCAACAGCTTAATGTCAGGGAGCAGGGGAGCCACAGGGGCAGGGGCTGTATATGTAGCTCCACTTTAAAAGCGCAGTATTAGGGCGAGGGCCGAATGGCGACGGTGGCAGTTTTGAACTGGTTAATTGAGCCGCTGCAGTACGGTTTTATGCAGCGGTCTCTGATGGTTGCCGTCATGGTGGGCATCATCTGTGCCGTGGTGGGTAGTTACCTGATGGTACAGCGGCTGGCCCTACTGGGGGATGCCATTAGCCATTCTCTGCTGCCGGGGTTGGCGGTGGCGTTTCTGCTGGGAATTAACATTTTTGTTGGGGCTTTCGTAGCTGGAGTCATTAGCACGGTGCTGATTGCCTGGATTCACCGCCGATCTCCCGTCAAGGAAGACGCTGCCATGGGCATTGTGTTCTCGGCGTTCTTTGCCCTGGGCATCACCCTCATCACCCTCATTCAGAAAGACAACAAAATCGATCTGAACCACTTTTTATTCGGCAACATTCTCGGTGTGACCGCCAGCGAAGTCAGGGATACCGCCATCATTGCGGTGCTGGTGCTGGCCTGTGTGGCCCTGCTCTATAAGGAATTACTGTTCTACAGTTTTGATCCCCTGGGTGCCCAGGCTAGCGGTTTACCCGTAGGATTGCTCAACGCCGGTTTGATGATCCTCATCGCCATGACGGTGGTAGCCAGCATGAAGGCAGTAGGAGTAATTTTAGTGCTGGCTTTGCTGATTACTCCCGGAGCAACGGCCTACCTGCTGGTGCCCCGCCTGCACCAGGTCATGCTGTTAGGGGCAGGCATCGGCGTGTTTTCTAGCATCGCGGGAATGTACCTGAGCTATTACTTCAACCTGCCTTCTGGCCCGGCCATTGTACTGGTGACCTTCGGGCTGTTTATGGCGGCGTTTTTATTCAGTCCGCAGTACGGGGTGCTGACTAACCCAGCTACATCCACTGGAGAACCACCCATACTGAAAGAAATTAAAGGGTTGTTACGCCATTGAACCCATGGTACTGACATGAGTCATATACCAGGACCAGCTCGAGAACCGTAGCTTTCCCGTAGGCGAAACTCCACTTCTGGCCTTGGACAAGGTTTATTGCCTCTTTTTGTGACACCTTGACGGGGGGAAAAAACCGGAGCTTACCGGCCAATCGCCTTCACCATGCCGATGCCGCCGAAGTAGAGAAATAACACTGCGCCCCCCAGCAAACTTTGAGTGACGGGATCGGTGGAAGGAGTCAGCACTGCTCCCAGGATTGCAGCGCCCAAAAGAACGTACCGCCAGCCCGACAGCATCTGCTTTGAGTTAACCACCCCTAACAGACCCAGCAACATTTGCAGCACCGGAATCTGAAACGCCAGGCCGGTACTGAACAAAAGCAGCAGCACAAACTCAAAGTAGCGGTCGATGGACCACAGTTGCTCTACAACGTCTGCGCCATAGCTAATGAAAAAGTTGAGGGCAGCAGGAATCAGGGCAATGTAGGCAAATACCAGCCCGGCGACGAACAAAACGCTGGAACCCAGCACAATCGGGCCAATGAACCGCCGTTCGCGTCGAGTCAGCCCCGGCAGAACAAACATGACAATCTGGTACAGAATGAAGGGACTGGCGACCAGCAAGCCACTATAACCGGCAACTTTCAAAGAAACGAAGAAATATTCACCGGGAGAAAGCTGTAAAAACTTGGCTCCCTTTGCCGGTATTTCCAGCAGTTCCACAATGCGGTTCACCTGCCAGAAGCAGAGCACAATGCCGACAAATACAGCAATTAGGGCATAAAAAATCCGCTGGCGCAGTTCCTCCAGATGGTCAAAAAGGGACATTTCGACATCATTGGGTACGTCATCCAGGTCAACGCTGGGCTGCACAGCCTTACCGTTGGTGTTCGCAGATGCGTTTTCTGGGGTTTCAAGCTCGGTGGGCGGCGTCATAAATTAGACAGATAGAGCGTCAAGCGGTGAAAAAGCGTTTCTCTATTGTAAACAACCCGTTGCCTGCCCTATAGGCAAAACTGAACGAAACCTGCCGGAAAGGTGGTCGAAAGCTGATATATACCAAGTTCAGATCGAAAACGGTGGCTTTCCCTTAGGCAAAACTCCACGTCTGGACTTGGACAGGGTTTATGACGGCCCTTCAACATCGTCAGCATCCATCTCTGGAGTGATGGTAAGGGTTCTTACATCACCGGTTTGGCCTACGGGGACAGCTTCGTTGCCGTTGATGGATACTTCAACGCCGCCCGCATTACCGGCGGTCAACACCAGCGTGTCTTCAGCAGTCCAGGTTTCTTCAAAGCCAGCTTCGGACGTGCCTTCAAAAACGGTTTCGCCATCGGCGGTTACGCTTAGCCAGCTGCGATCGCTCAAACTCACTTCCACCACCACTGGCGCTTCCAGGGCTACATTGGGAGCTTCCTCCAATGCTTCCTCCGCTTCAGTGTCTGGCAGCAAGTTGGCATTGTCCTCAGGGGATTCTTCCGTAGGCCGATTCACCGTCGACGGGTCAGGGTTGCGTCCGGCAATGGCCCAAATTCCCAAACCAATAATGACCACAAGGGCTCCCAGTCCCGCTATCCAGAGAAGAGGGTTTTGCTTGGGCAGAGTGGAAACAGGAGATGCCGTCTCAGCTTTTTCTAAAACCCGAATACTGTGGCGAGTTTCCGGCTTGACCACGCCATTGGTATCGGCCTGTTCCAACAGCTCCGGGGTGGGCAGCACATCCACAGGGGTGACCGCAAACTCACTCGACAAGGCCTGGCCATCCAGCCCTAAGGCATCGGCATAACGGCGGATAAACCCCTGCACAAATACGGGTTCGGGCAGCTCAGCATCATTTCCATTTTCAAGGGCCTGGAGCAAAACCGGGCGAATAAAAATCTGGTTAGCGATGGAGTCGAGGGACAGGCCCTGCTCCTGCCGCACCTGCCGGAGGTAAGCACCAATGGAGTGCAATTGTTCGATTTGGGAAGGAGCTAACTTAGCCACGCGACCTCACTGAACTGGGGAAACAAAACATCCACCGAAACCGGCATTGAGTAAGCGCAGTCTCAACCCTAGAGTGTGCCAGGATACCGGCCCCTTTGCCAACAATTACTCTGAGAGCTCCCAACTTTGGTCTGCAGAATTACTGAGCCAAGCCAGCTACAGCCCGCCTTTAATATTGGACAAGGTTCATTTTAGTGGGAAACGGCGTTCAACGAAGCAAATCGCTGCTGATATTGTTCTACCTTCTGGGCAATGGCCGGGTCATAGAGTCTGAGGTAGTTCCAATATCCCCCAAAAACGGCCCGCACATAGCCCTGGGTTTCAGGGAAGGGAATTTTTTCCACAAAATCATCGGCATCGGTAAAGCCGCCCCGGTTAATCCATTTAGCCACGTTCCCCGGTCCGGCGTTGTAGCTGGCCACCGCAAACAGAGAGTGATTGTCGTGTTCGCTGTGGGTGTAGTCCAGGTACCAGGTGCCCAGGTTGATGTTGTCGTTGGGATTGTCAAGGTCATAGCCGGTCATGCCGGCCTGGTCTTTAATCCATGCAGCAGTGGCGGGCATGACCTGCATTAGCCCTGCCGCCCCGACACTAGAGCGAATGTTGACCTCAAACCGCGACTCTTGTCGCATCAAAGACGTCACCAGTAGCGGGTTTAGCTGCCGCTTACCCGACCAGGTTTGAATCAGGTCGGCATAGGGGAAGGGATAAACTCCCAACCAGTAGTCGGGCTTTTGCTTAAGCTGGTGATATTTAGCCAGGTCTGCGGGGTCATCCGCCCAGGCCAGGCTAGAGACCTGATAAATACCGTCCAGGTTATCCCCTACCCCCAGCCGCATCAGGCCATCTACATATTGCTCTTCGGGGGAAGGGTCCTGGCGGTTGGCGAATTCAGTTTGCCAGCGTTCCCAGGCCAGGCGGTCCTGCCCCAGTAAGTACAGCTCTTGCAGGGTGCCAGACCCGGCAGGTAGGGGAGAGCGGCGGTTGGGTAGCACCACTCGGGGGGTCTCGAACCGCACCGTCTTAAAATCGCCTACATCCCAACCCAGGGCCACTGCCGCCCGCCAGGCGTAGTAAGACTCAGGATGGGTGCCAATGACCTGTTCCAAAGCCGCCCGGGCAACGTCGGCTTGCCCCAGTTGTCGGGCCCACTTGCCGACCCAAAAACCAGCATCGGCAGCGTGGTCGCTCTGGGGGCTGTACTTCAGCACGTCTCGCCCCCAGCTCACCGCCATGGTCAGGTCTCCCCGGTCGGCAGCATTGAGGGCATTCTCCAGGCGCATCTCAGCGGCGGCATCAGAGTCGGGGTAATTGGTGAGGATGGTCTCGCGGGTAGCCTGAGCGGTTTCGGGGCTACCCAGGTCATCCAGGGCCTCGGCTTTGAGCAGCAACGCTTCTGCTGCCCGATCGGGGAAGCGATTGACCACCTGATCCAGCATTCCCAGGGACGCTTCATCGGGCAGGCTGAGGGTCAGCCGCAGTAGCCCCGTGGCCGTTTCGGGAGCTTTGGGAAACTGCTGATCAAGTTGGGTAAAGAGGGCTATAGCGCGTTCTTTCTGGCCTCCAATTTGTAGCCCTCGCGCGGCCCGGTAAAGGTTGCGGGGCGAGGCCGGAGCATTGGCATAGGCCGGGCCAGCTTCTTTGTAGCTATCTAAACGCCAGAAGCCAAACCCGATGGTCTGCCAGTCTTCGGGGCTGAGTTGGTCTTTAAATTCCTGGGACAGCCGGATCAGGCTGCGCCCGGCCTGGGGATGGTGCAGCCCGGCCCGAGCCATGGTCATCAACAGCGGTAGGGCATCAGCCCGGTAGGGATCTTCCGCCAATCGCTGATGGGCTACCTCTACCGCAGCGGGATGGTCTGGAAAATTCTGCAGCAGCTGGTCCCAATAGGCCGGATTGTCTCTGCCCAGGTCGTACAACAAAGAAGCTACAGCCGGGTCGTCGCTGTAATTTTCTAAAAGCTGCTGACGGGTTTGCTGGGCCACATCAGCCTGGCCTGCTGCAGACTGGGCCTGGGCCAGGGCCAACAAAACATAGGGTGCCATGGCCGGATACTCATGATCCAGCCCTTCCAGCAGAGGAATAGCGCTTCCTCCCCGATCGGCCTTGATCAAATCCAGCGCCATCAAGTATCGCGCCCGGCTGCGACTGGAGGCAGATCGGCCTTCAACAAACTGTTGGAGTTGTTCCTGGCGCTGGTCGGCAGGGCGTAGAGCTAAATTGAGTACCGGGTCATCGGCAGACAGTTGGGCCGAGCGACTAAAGCCGGGAAAAGTCCCCTCGGCTTCTGGAGGCATTGCCTCATCGGGCCGGGGCACATTCACCAGGGCAGCTACCATGCCAAGGGACAGGGCACTGATGCCTGCGATCGCAATCAGGGGCAGGGACGTTTTTAACCGCTTTAGCATAGTTAGCCGCTTAACTCTGATAAGGGTTGTAGCAAAAAAATCAGTGAATGATACCTGCAGCGGAATAATTAACCCATTGTTAACCAGGGAAAAGCGGTCTACCGACTTTTGGGCGGCCCTGACCCAACTCCAAACCGGTTTGACTTTGGTTTATAGTGAATTAGGAATTTTTTTTGGCCTCACCTATAACCTTTACTGACGTTGGAAGCTGTGGACTGGGCACCAGGGGTGCGGCTAATCTATGCTTCCCTGGGGCTGAGGTGTAGTCAAAATTTTGGATTCCATTATTCCATTGCACGTTATTTGAGCTGAATTTAAATGGAGTTTCACGCAACAGAACAGACCGTCCTCAACTGGTCTGGCGACTGCCTGGTGATTGGATTAACCGAAGCCTCGTTGCCCATTTCTGGGGAATTCGCAGAACTCAACACCCAGGTGTCTGGACTTTTGCAGGAACTTATTGATGAAGCGGAATTTACCGGCAAAGCTCAGTCAAAGGCCGTCATTCGTGTGGACAGTGGCAGTTCTATTCGTAAACTCGGGATCGTTGGCCTGGGATCTGCCGACACAATCACCGCCGAAACCTTGAGGCTGGCTGCCGCCGCCGCCGCTCGACTGGCCAAAGCCGAGAAATGCTCTACCCTGGGGCTGAGCCTACCGACGCTGGCAGGAAATCCAGCCCTCTCTGCCCAGGCCATGGTAGAAGGCGCATACCTGGCCCTGCACGAAGACAAACGTTTCAAATCAGACGACGATAACGGCAGTGGTAGCAAAGCTACCGTCGAAACTATTCACCTTTTAGGACTGGCCAACCAAACCGACAGCATTCAAACGGCCCAGGCCATTTGTGATGGGGTGGTGCTGGCCCGTGAGTTAACCTCTGCTCCGGCCAACGTGGTGACGCCAGAGTCCCTGGCCGCAACGGTGCAGGACATGGCCACCGCCTACGGCATGGATCTGGAAATTCTAGAACGGGAACAATGCGAGGCGATGGGCATGGGGGCCTATTTGGGAGTGGCCCAGGCGTCGGATATGCCGCCCAAATTTATCCACCTCACCTACAGGCCCGGCGGGACTCCCTCCCGCAAGCTGGCCATTGTTGGTAAGGGGCTCACCTTTGACTCCGGTGGTCTTAACATCAAAGGGGCCGGCAGCGGCATTGAAATGATGAAGATTGACATGGGCGGAGCCGCCGCCACCTTTGGTGCAGCAAAGGCGATTGGACAACTCAAGCCCAATGTAGAAGTCCACTTCATCAGTGCCGCCACCGAAAACATGATCGGGGCCAGGGCCATGCACCCTGGTGACATCCTCACCGCCTCTAACGGCAAAACCATCGAAGTGAATAACACCGATGCGGAAGGACGCCTCACCCTGGCCGACGCCCTGGTATTTGCTGAAAAGCTGGGCGTAGACGCCATCGTCGATCTGGCCACCCTCACCGGGGCCTGCATCGTAGCCCTGGGGGATGACATCGCTGGCATATTTACCGAAAACGAAGACCTGGCCACGGCCATCTCCACCGCTGCCGACACCGCTGGCGAAAAGTTCTGGCGACTGCCCATGGAAGAGAAATATTTCGAAGGGTTGAAGTCCATCGTGGCGGATATGAAAAACACCGGCCCCCGTGCCGGTGGTTCTATCACTGCGGCTCTATTCCTCAAGCAGTTCGTCAAAGATACCCCCTGGGCACACCTGGATGTAGCCGGTCCCGTATGGACGGAAAAAGAAAACGGCTACATCAACCCCGGCGGCACCGGGTTCGGAGTCCGCACCCTGGTGCAGTGGGTCATGGCGAATAGTTAGGGCCTGGTTAAATAAAGGCCATTGTAGGGTTGGCGTAGGGTACAGGTTCAGCCAATTTCGTCTCAATAGCCAAGGTCGTCATAGCCAAGATAGCCTTCGAAAGATAGATAATGCTGGCGAATTTGAACCATGGCATTTGCCCCTGATAGGGCAGATTTCTAGGGAATCCCTCATCCCTGCGTTCATCCTAGTCCTCTACGGCGTAAGTCGGCCAACCGTTCCTGAAACCTGATACCCGGTACCTGGCATCCTCAGCAAGGGGCATCGTATGTCTACCAGCCAGTAGTACCAGAGCAAAGCCCTAGCATTTTAGAGTGGAGAGCCTGACCCAAGTTCAGTAGATCGCAAAGACCCCACAGCCCTCACCCTAAATCCCTCTCCCAATGTGGGAGAGGGACTTTGAAGCACTTCTGGCTCCCCACTCTTCGAGAAGCAAGCTACGCCCTCCTGGGAGAGGGATTTAGGGTGTAGACGCGGAGCGGCTTCTCGCAGAGTGGGCTGGATCTCGGCAAAAGAGCATGTTTGTGATCTACTGAAGTTAGATAAACCAGAAATCTGGCTAACAAGTTATTGGAGAGTGCCCTATTTTGAATGGGGTTCATAGGTCCGGGCTGGGTCCTGGACAGGTTGGTATATCAAAAAGATAGGGCTGTGGGTAATTATTTAATTCTGATTGTTGTTGGTCTGCTAGCGGGCGTTCTGGCCGGCTTTCTGGGCATTGGCGGCGGTACCGTTATGGTCCCCGTAATGGTGGCCTTAGGGCTAACGGGGGTGCAGGCGGTGGGGACGAGTGCTCTGGCCATTGTAGTGATTTCTCTGGCCGGAAGCGTCCAGAACTGGCGTATGGGCTATCTCAACCTCAACAACGTGTTGCTATTGGGGTTGCCAGCAGTGGTGACTTCGTTTTTAGGAACCGCCCTGGCCAATTACTTTCCTGAATATGTTTTACTAGCAGCCTTTGGATTATTTCTGCTGTTCAATATTTATTTAATTGGAGTTAAAAAACAGGTTGTTTCTCGCGCCAAGCAACAGCAAGATGGGGCTAATGCAGCTTCACCTGATGGCGACGAAGATCTCCCTATGAATCCTCTACTCGCCAGGGGAATTATCGGCGGTACTGCGGGCTTCCTCGCCGGTTTGTTTGGGGTCGGCGGCGGCGTAGTCATGGTGCCCCTGCAAATTTTGCTGCTTAAGGAAGATATTAAAACGGCTATTCAAACCAGCCTTGGGGCGATTGTCATTACCGGACTATCCGCCTGCGTGTGGCATGCTTTAAACAACAATGTACAGTTCACTACGGGTTTGATTTTAGGTATTGGTGGCCTGGTTGGGGTGCAGGTCAGCACTCGCTTTCTGCCTAAATTACCGGATCGAGTGGTGACCTTTATGTTCAGGCTACTCCTGGCATTACTCTCCGTTTACTTTTTTTACAAAGCCTGGAGCAGTTCTGGCACCTAGCCACAGCCATCTTTATACCAAGTCCAGCTCGAAAACGGTAGCTTTCTTTGAGGCAAAACTCCACTTCTGGACTTGAATAAGGTTTAAATTCAATAAATTAGTAGCACACACTACAGTTTACCGATGGGCAAACCTCCTATTCAATAAGACTGATACTTTTTCTGCTTGAGTCACCATGCGACCATGCAGGGACCAGCCAGACCAGCCATGAGGAGAACGCCAGCGGTGTTATTTGATGCCTACGAACCGGGTGATTTTTTCGATGAACTCTTTTTCAGCAAAGGAAAGCCCCGGCCAGAGGCATCGCTGCTGATTGAGCGGGTCAACAACATGTCGCTGGTCGACCTGCAGCAGCGACAGCAGGCGGCCCAGAATACTTTATTCAAGCTAGGGGTCACCTTTAACGTCTACAGCGATAACCAGGGCACCGAGCGCATCTTCCCCTTTGATGTGATCCCTCGCATTGTGTCTGGGGATGAGTGGACCTGGCTCGAAAAGGGGCTCAAGCAGCGGGTGCAGGCCATCAATTGCTTCATCCACGATGTCTATAACGACCAGAAAATCATCAAAGATGGTGTGGTGCCGCTCCATGTGGTGGAGTCTGCTCCGGGATACCTCAAACCCTGCATGGGGCTGAACCCACCGGAAAACATCTGGTGCCACATCACCGGCACTGACCTGGTGCGCGACAAAGACGGCACCTGGTACGTGCTGGAAGACAACATGCGCTGCCCTTCGGGGGTCTCATACGTGCTGGAAAATCGGCGGGTGATGAAAAACACCTTCCCCCATTTATTTTCGGCCATGGATATTGCTGCGGTGGATGACTACGCCAGCCAACTGCTGGAGTCTTTACTCAATGTTGCCCCGCCGGCATTGGATAATCCTCGCGTTGTCGTACTGACCCCCGGCGTTTACAACTCGGCCTACTTTGAGCATTCTTTTCTAGCGCAACAGATTGGGGCTGAACTCGTGGAGGGGCGCGATTTGGTAGTCTCTGACGGTTACCTGAAAATGCGCACCACCAAAGGACTGGAGCGAGTCGATGTAGTCTATCGCCGCATTGATGACGACTTTATCGACCCCCTGGCCTTTCGCCCAGATTCGCTGTTAGGCGTCCCTGGCCTCATGGAAGTTTACCGGGCCGGGCGAGTCGCCATCGCCAATGCCCTGGGTACAGGGGTGGCCGACGACAAGCTGGTGTATGCCTACGTACCAGACATGATTCGCTACTACCTGGATGAGGACCAACTCATCCCCAATGTGCCTACCTATTTTTGCCAAGACCCCACCCAACAGCAGCATGTGCTCACCTATCTGGATGAGTTGGTTGTCAAAGCAACCAACGCCTCGGGAGGCTACGGCATGCTGGTCGGCCCCCATGCCACCGAAGACCAACGGCAGGACTTTGCCGACCGCATTCGCTCTAACCCCAGGGGCTATATCGCCCAACCCACCCTCTGCCTGTCGCGAGTGCCTACTCTGATTAACGACACCTTCGAGGGCTGCCATGTTGACCTGCGGCCCTACATCCTCTACGGCAAAGATATTTACGTTAACCCCGGTGGTCTGACTCGGGTAGCTCTCAAGAAAGGCTCCCTGGTGGTGAATTCCTCCCAGGGCGGAGGCAGCAAAGATACCTGGGTAGTCAAGTCTGTAAATCCTAATGCTCAACTGCAGTCTCAGGGGTAAACGTAATCCATCACAACCCTCTTCAACTGAATCCTGAAGTAAACTACACACCCACCTCACCTACCCCACCCACCTCACCAACTTCTTCCCCTTCACCCTTCCCTGCGGCAAGCCGCTCTGCGTCTAGCACCCTTTACATCCCACCCTCTACCAACTATGCTCAGCCGAGTCGCCGATTCAATTTACTGGATGAACCGCTACGTCGAACGGGCCGAAAATGTGGCTCGTTTCGTGGACGTTAATCTCAATTTGCTGCTGGATTCCCCTCCAGGGATGCAGCAACAGTGGGCACCCCTGGTCGTCACTACAGGCGACCAGGACATCTTCAAAGAACGCTACGGCGAGGCCACCGCCGAGAATGTGCTGCGGTTCCTCACCTTTGATAAGGAATATCCCAACTCCATCATCTCCTGTCTGCGGACGGCGCGGGAAAATGCCCGTTCCGTCAGGGAGGTCATTTCCTCAGAGATGTGGGAGCAGGTCAACGCCTTTTACCTGATGGTGAAAGAAGCTGCCGATACCGGCTCAATTTCGAACCTGCACATCTTTTTCCCCGAAGTAAAAATGTCCAGCCATTTGTTTGCCGGGGTGATGGAAGCCACCATGGCCCATACCGAAGGATGGCACTTTGGCCAGCTGGGGCGACTGCTGGAACGGGCCGACAAAACCGCCCGCATTCTGGATGTAAAGTACTACATCCTGCTGCCCTCCGTAAGCGATGTGGGCTCTCCCCTGGATGATTTGCAGTGGATTGCCCTGCTTAAATCAGCCAGCGCTTACGAAATGTACCGCAAGTGCCAGTACCGGATTACGCCCAAGGCGGTTACAGAGTTCCTCATCCTCAATCGGGATTTTCCCCGCTCGATTTTGTTCTGTCTACTGGAGGCAGAAAAGTCGCTGCGCCACATTTCAGGGACACCTGCCGGTCTATGGCGTACCGACAGCGATCGCACCCTCGGCAAACTGCGCTCAGAACTCGACTATCTCACCATCGATGAAATCAGTGAGCAGGGGCTGCACGAATTTCTGGATAACCTGCAGAAACGCCTGAACGAAGTGGGGGAAAAGATTTTTGCTGACTTCTTTGACCTACAGCCGGTCTAGACCTGGTCAAAGTCCAGCAGTAGAGCTTGGCTTTAGGAAGAACCACGGATCTAGAGCTAAACCGGGTACGAACCTAAAAAATATGTTGACACTGGTATGGTCTTACCTGCTATATTACGAAAGCGCAATGCAATGGGGTGTCGCCAAGCGGTAAGGCACCGGGTTTTGGTCCCGGCATTCCTAGGTTCGAATCCTAGCACCCCAGTTTTAATCCTCTTCTTCAGCTCTGGCGTCTTCAATGGCCTGAATCGCTAGCAGGAGTTCTTCTTCTCTTTCCTCAAAGTCTTCTTCTTCGATGTCGCCCATGTCGAAGGAAAGCTGAAGTTCTAGCAGCTGCTTCTGGAGGTTTTCCAGATCGTCGGTGGCGACATCGGCCTGTTCTAGAATTTTTTCGGCAATCCAGGTGACGCCGCCAATGGGGCCGGCAACGGGGGCAAAAAGTAACTTAAAGAGCATAGTGGCAAATTCTGGGTGGGGACTGTCACAGTTATCAACGGGGCTAGCTTATCGATGGAGAGAATTTAGACCCCAGGGTTCTGAGCCTTCCTTTAGAGATCTAGTCCCGAGCTAAAAGCATCCTGGGGCCTCGTGACCGAAGCCTAGTCTAAATGACTGAGTTGGGCAAAGTTATAGGGGGCGGTGAAATTGTTATAGCGAATGCGGAGACGCCCTTCAAAATCATGATCCAGGGTTTCAATGGCCTGGCTAAAATCGGCCTCTCCATTCCACGGAATCAGGTACGCTGCGTTAAAAATCATCGCATCGGTCATTGGGTCATTTTCGATGATGTCATCGGCCAGGGGCTGCAGGGCATCGCGGAACTGTTGCACGACTCCCTGCTTGCGTTCTTCCAGGGCCGCCTCAATAATTTGTCCAATGCGGATGACCTCATCCATGCTGAGTTGCCTGCCCTCAAGCTGGTCTCGCTGAGCGCGCAGGTCAGCGTTTTCCTGCATCAGCATTTCGAGTTCAGTAGTGGCTTCCCAAAGCACTTTGACGCTGACTTCCCGGCGGCCATCCAACCGGTGGAATAGTTGTGTTAAGCCCTCAGCGTGGGGCTCTACCAGGTCAGCTTTGACCCGGTCCCAGTCTTCTACCGTGAGGCCAAATTGTAGCGGTAGCAGGGTATGGTGCCCGTGCTGCATGGCGTTTTCTAGAACCTTTTCGTGGCCCAGCAGGTTTTTACGGCTGGCCAGGTAGCGGGTCTGGCAGGCTTCAGAATAAAGAAAGGTGAACTGGTCGAGATGGTGCGATCGCACCTCCTGCTTATCCAGTCCGGTAATAGACAGATCTTCGGGGCCGGGGGCGGGGAAAATCCCGTAGAGATAGTAAGCCATAGCAACTGCAATATCCGTTCGCTTACAGCATGCCCGTATTGTTCGTAAATGATGCTAAAGCGGTTTAGAAGTTAACACTAACCGCAGCTTCGCGTGGATCAAGTTGAGCTGAGCCATACCTAATTCAGCATCTCCTTCAACCACCACGCCGGTATCCAGTAACCGGTCAAGCAACTCCAGAATGCTGGGGTTCTGGGATTTCTCTCCAGGGTAATAGCTACCTTCCTTGGGGAGTAAGGTACCCAGTTCGCCCAGATCGATATTGAGATCCGCCGGGTCGACATCAAACACTTCGCACAGGTGGACGACCTGCTCCTCAAGCTTGCGCAGGCTATCAGCAGCCCGTTCTAAGTCCTCGTCGCTCAGGTCGCCCCCTTCCATACGCCGAATTATCTGGGCTTCCATCAGCTGTCGCACCAGTTCTATAACCGTCAGCAACAAAGGCGCTAGGCCCGCCTCGGTGTTTGATTTGGGCTTTAGCGCTATATCCGGTAGTTGTTCTAATTCACCGTTGTCAGAAGTCATAGCCACAGTCTAGTGCATCTCTCGGAAGCCATTTGACTGTCTTTAAGGGGGAGAGAGCAAGGAAGCAAGAGAGCGAGGGGTGAGGGGTGAGGAGTGAGGGGTGAGGGGTGAGGGGTGAGGGGTGAGGGGTGAGGGGTCTCTATGCCAAACTCCAGGCCACAGCTAAACCCTCCTACTCATCCACCCATCCACCCATCCACCCCTCACAGTTAACCTCTCGACGGTCCCTGCACATTCCGCCACTTCCGCCGAGCATCATTGGCTAAGACCAGAGCATACCCCTGCATCATCCGGCCCTGGTCTCCCAAAATGTAATGGTAGGCGCGGCTCTGGGTCCGGCAGGAGCGAAAACTTGGAATGCTACGACTGGTGGCAATGTGTTGCATGGTACGAATAGGCAACATGGGAGGATTCCTCTAAATAGACAGCGAGGGAGAGAAGGTAGTGGTGCTGGGGGCTGAGGGTTGGGTGCCGGATTTCGGGTATCGGGTATCGCACATCAGGTATCGGGTGTGACCTGGAGATTGATCCTTTGTCAGACACCCGACACCTGGCACCCGACACCTGGCACCCGACACCAGACACCCTATTTAACGCCAAAACCAGTCTTCAGCCATTCTCTGCTTGGGCTGGCAGTGCTGCTCTCAGGGCCTTGAGTTCAGACTCCAGCCCTTCAATGCGAGATTGCAGCTGTTGGTTTGTGGCCAGGAGTTCCTGATTTTTCCCGCTCAGGTAGGGATCGTTTTCCCACCAGCAAATACCCATTTCCTTGGCTTTGTCTACCGATGAAATCAGCAAGCGGATGCGGATGCTGAGGAGTTCGGTAGACCCCACGGAAACGGAGATATCACCGGCGATGACGACACCTTTGTCGAGGACTCGTTCTAAGACATCGACTAAAGATGAGCCTTGGGTGGCCGTAGTAATGGCACTACGGTTACCGGGTTGGGGGCGAGATAAAGAAGCAGTAGTCACGGTAGGTTTTACTCTTCGTCAACACGAACGGAATAAACGGCGGGTTGGTTGCCGTGGTCTTGCTTTTGAATTAAGCCCTGACCAAGCAAGGACTTTAGCGTATTCACAACCTGGAAGCGGTTGAGTTCCAGCGATCTTTCAATATCCACTAAACGGGTGGCCCCGTTAGTGTCTAGAAAGTCAAAGATGCGGGTTTCGAGCAGATCTATGTCTGGCTCTAGCGCCTCCTCAGACTCGGCTTCATCAGGTTCATTGACCACTGCTGCAGGCGCAGCCGCCTCTGCTATGGAAAGGTCAACCTCGTCTTCGCTGGATTCTGCAGCTAGGAACGGAGGCTCAGCAATCGCCAAATTTTCGTCTTCTCCCACTGCTAGGGCGGGGCTAACATCGGCTTGGGCAGCGGTTTCAACCATCGCCGCAGGATCAGACAACGTGGACTCTTCCGATGCCAGGGCGCTGACCGCCGGATCCAGGGTTACGGGTGGTGAAAATTCTTCATCGTCTTCACCATGAAGGCGAGCCGGGGAACGGGTAGCCGGTTGAGAAAGCTGATCTACCAGCTTGGTTTGAGACACAATAAATTGATTGAACAGATCCCACAGTCGGCGGGTAGCGGCAGGAATATCTTCCTTTGTGCGGGTCAGCAGAATGTCAGCGCAAATGTCCCGAAAATCAGCATTTTCAGCCAGGGCCGGAATGCCGTGCTCGTGGCAAATGGTGGCAATCATTAGACTAGGACGCAGGCTGGAGGCCATATCTGGATCTTTATCGATCTGAAAGGCTCTCACCAGTTGCACGATTTGAGAGGCGGAAACAGAGTCAATCCCCACCTTTTGAGACAGGATTTGCTGCTGGGCCAGCTCGTCGGGCTCAGGCATATTGATGGTGATGAGACGATCCTGCAGGGCATCCTGAGTGCCGTGAACACCGCAATATTCCTCTGGGTTCGAGGTGAAAATAGCCCGGAAGTGAGGGCTGACGCGGATATACTCGGCCCGGTTGTTGCTGGGGGGCAGCACCAGAAGCTTTTCTTCCAGGGCCGACAGCAACACGTTGTTGACCTCTGGCCGCGAGCGGTTAAACTCGTCGTACACCAGGGTGAACCCTTCCCGGCAGGCCAGGGTCAGGCGCGAGTCAATCCAGTTGTGGCGCAGTTCGTCTTCTACCTTCATCACGCTATGGATGAAGTTGTCTACCACTTTTTTGCGGGTGTAGCCCGACTGATTGCCGATCAGATCTGATGTTTTAAACTCATCATCCCCAAACAGCAACATAATTGGTCGGGCCAGCAGGTCGGCCAGGTGCAGGGCCAGGGTGGTTTTACCGGTACCTGACGGGCCTTTGAGATGGATGGAATAGCCCGACTGCAGGTATCGCAGAGCTCTGCGAGCAGTTCGTTCGAGAGTGGGGGTCGATACAAAGTTGCGGGGGCGGGCTTGTAGAACGGTGTTCACAGAACAGCTTCCTCTTGAACGTGATAGGTACGGTTTTCCTTAACAATCAAGTCTTTTTCCATCAGGGAACGGAGGGCATCTACAGCCTGGAACCGATTGATGCCAAGTTCAGACTCGATTTCCGCAAGGCACGCACCGGGGGACAGGTGCAAATAGTTGTAAACCACTTCATCCAGGGGTGGGGTCTTGGCCTTCGCCGGAGCCGAAACCATCACCTCAGGCTCGGGCCTAGCTTCAGGCTTTGCCGGTTGCATTGGGGCCGGGGGTTGGGCCGCAGGGCGAACTGGGGCCGGGGCTAACGGTTTAGCTGCGGCGGCAGGCTTAGCCGCAGGCTTGGCTTGAGCCGGTTCAGGGCGAGCCGAAGCCGGGCGATGCCTTCGGACCTGTTTGGCCACAGGCTGGGGAGGGTTTACCACGGCGGATCCACTCCCCCATATCGAGGCAGCCAGGGCCTGGCGCTGGTCTTGCAAATCCTGACGAAATGCGGCCAGATGCTCGAACAATTCATCTACAGAGGCGGCCAAGGCTTGACGGTCTTGCTGCCGTTGGGCCTGCTGAACCGCAGCAGCCTGCTCTCGTAAAACGGCGACTTCAGCCAGCGACTCCTGAACTTCAGCCTGAAGATCATCTACATACTCAGCCAGTTGGGGTAGCAGTTCAGCGCGCACCATCGCCTGTTCCTGGCGGTGTCCGGCCTGCATGAGGGCCGTTTCTGTTTTAATCGCCTGAACGCGCTGACGAATCTTTTTTAGATCTTGAACAAGGTCGAGCCGTAGGTCACTCACCGACTCTTGCATGGCCTGGCAGTCTTGCCGCAGCCGTTGCTTCAGGGCATTGGTATCAGCCTCTCTCTGGTCTTGCAGGTGCGTTAGCTTGGCCTGGGTTTCGCGCTGCAAGTTTTGGGCATATTGCTGCAGAGATTGCCGCATTAGAGGGATACTGGCTCGCCGTTGCTCGGCCCATTCGCTCAGCCAAAACTGAGTTTCGGCCTGCAGGTCGGTCACCATTTGGGCCAGGTCCTGGCGAAGCTGGACAGCATGGGCTAGGCGGTCAGACTGCCAGCGCTCCAGGTCGGCATCAACCTGGTCTCGCCGGTCGAGGACTTCATCCTGGCGCTGTTGTCGCGCAGCTTGCCACTGTTCGTATAGTGCTGTCACAGGACTGCTCTCCCTTAGTGAACGTGCAGAAATGAATGTTGGAAGATCTCAAGAATTTTTCTGTCAGAGAAGCAGGGAAGTCGCCAAAGCAATATCCCTGCCCTCTATACCAACCTGGTGGTAATAAACCCCTTCACAGCCCGAAAATGCAGGATTTATGCATAGAAAATCTACAAAGTTCGGGCTGGAATTGGTATAGCTAAAGAATGCATGAATGCATTTCTCTAGGAAGCAGGAACAGCAGCTTGAGCGGTCAAGCCAACGGCTTCTGCATACTTCAAATAGGTTTCGACAGAAGCGATCACAATCCTTGCTTCAACAGCCAGCAATTCAATACCAACCAGGGAAACACGAACCCAAGCATCAACAACGATACCTTTGTCGAGGATGCGATCTACAACTTCAGCCAAACTAGAAGAAGAGTTTACTTTTTCAACAGCCATGGTTTTGAACCCCTAAACAAAATGTGTTCAATGGAAACGAGTATGTCGGCTATGTACAAAACCCAATCTTCCCAGCGAGAAGCGGGGCTTTTGCCTGTAGCAAAATCCCACTTTTCAACTTTGCAAGTCGAGTCCTGACAATTGCCGAAGACAAAGCAAGTTATTGGCGCTTTATCTAACTCGTGTCAAAGCCATTCCTAGGGCATATATGCGATAAGAATGGCGTTTTCACTCGGTTCAAAGTTGGCGGTGGATATACCCGAATGGGCTCCAGAGCTTAGTTTGAACGCGATCTATGCTCAGGCTGTGCCCTCGCACATTCGTAGTCTGCCCATTCCCTGAAAAGTAAGAACAATCTGCAGGATTGAAGTTTATCAATCGTTACCTTCATGCCTCCTCTCCGACATTAATGGGCGTCAAACTCCCATCAATAGAGCTCTTTAGCAGATTGGCAAAAATGTTGCTGTACCAGGTCCGGCTCGAAATCCGTAGTTTTCTCTCAGGCAAAACTCCACTCCTGGCCCTGGGTAAGATTTAATTTATGCAGATTTATGCAGATTTTTTGCCCGGCGGACTCAATCTCACCCTTGAAATCAAGACTTGCTGGCCTGTTAAGACATCTCACCCGCTGCAAAAACACTGTAGATTGAGTGAGAAGCTCAACCACTTCCTTGGCCCATGGCACAGCCTTCCATCACAACCCTCCTTGCCGCTCTGAAAGATGACGATGCAACAAACCGTGCCCTAGCCACCGATACCCTTTGGCAAATCTGGTTTAACCAAAAAGGCGAAGCGGGTTACCAGCTGCTGCAGCGGAGTCAGGACCTGCTCAATGAAGGACAACTGACCGAAGCCGAAGCCCTGTTGTCTAGAACCATCGAAGACTTTCCAGATTTTTCGGAAGCCTGGAACCGACGGGCAGTGCTGTATTTCCTACAAAACCGTTACGAAGAGGCCATAGCCGACTGCAGGCGGGTACTCGACCTGGTGCCCTACCACTTTGGTGCCCTTCATGGGCTCGGGCTATGCTATGCCTCCCAGGGACAATACGCCGAAGCCATTACCACCTTCCGCCGTGCCCTTGAAGTGCAGCCCTACGCAACGATTAATCAGCGCTTGATTTTGGAATGTACAGCGAGGATGAGTTAGGGGGCTGAGCCAAAAACCTCTCCCCCTTCCACTAAAAGCGCTCAATCTGTGGCAATCTGAAGAGTGGATTTGCAATTCATCGCTTACCATTTCGCTTAGCATTGGCAACCATTGAGCAAAGGCTATGCAGACCCTTCCCAATCCCATTTCCTCGGCCCTATCTACCCCAGCTGACGCCCCACCTGCTGCGTTTGATACCACCATTCACCGTCGCAAAACTCGCCCGGTGCCTGTGGGTGATGTCGTTATCGGCGGTGGGCATCCGGTGGTGGTGCAGTCCATGATTAACGAAGACACCCTGGATGTCGATGGGGCGGTTGCCGGTATTCGCCGCCTACACGAAATTGGCTGCGAAATTGTGCGAGTAACGGTGCCCAGCATGGCCCATGCCAGAGCCCTGGCAGATATTCGCCAGAAGTTAGAAGCAACCTATCGCCCAGTGCCCCTGGTGGCTGATGTTCACCACAACGGCATGAAAATTGCCCTGGAAGTGGCTAAGCACGTAGACAATGTCCGTATCAATCCTGGGTTGTATGTGTTTGAGAAGCCTCAGACCGGGCGTAGCGAGTATACCCAGGCTGAGTTTGAGGAAATTGGCGCAAAAATTCGCGAGACCCTGGAGCCTCTGGTGGTTTCTTTGCGAGACCAGGGTAAGTCTATGCGCATTGGCGTTAACCATGGGTCCCTGGCTGAGCGCATGCTGTTCACTTACGGCGACACGCCAGAAGGCATGGTGGAATCGGCCCTGGAATTTATTCGCATTTGTGAATCTCTGGATTTTCGTAACCTGACCATTTCCCTAAAAGCGTCACGGGTGCCGGTAATGCTTGCCGCCTATCGGCTGATGGTGAAGCGCATGGATGAATGCGGCATGGACTATCCGCTCCATCTTGGCGTTACCGAAGCCGGGGATGGCGAGTATGGCCGCATCAAATCCACGGCGGGGATTGCCACGCTTCTGGCAGAGGGCATTGGCGATACGATTCGGGTTTCTCTGACAGAAGCTCCGGAGAAAGAAATTCCGGTCTGCTACAGCATCCTGCAGGCCCTTGGCCTGCGCAAAACCATGGTGGAGTACGTGGCCTGTCCCTCCTGCGGACGCACCCTGTTTAACCTGGAAGATGTGCTTCATGAAGTGCGGGAAGCGACTAAGCACCTGACCGGCCTGGACATCGCCGTGATGGGCTGTATCGTCAACGGTCCCGGCGAAATGGCCGATGCCGACTACGGCTACGTGGGCAAAACTCCCGGCTATATCTCCCTCTACCGGGGGCGGGATGAGATTAAGAAAGTTCCCGAAGACCGTGGAGTTGAAGAATTAATAAATCTCATTAAGGCAGACGGACGCTGGGTTGATCCTTAAGCCATCTCAATTTCTGGAGATTTGGAGAGTAATTTCCTTTACATTGCTTCTTCCTGCCCCAGGGAGAGGTGATTTTTCATCGTCTCTCGCCACGCTGGATTGGTCAGGTGTGCTAGATTGGGCGTAATTTGCTGCATAAATTTCTTTTCAATATGACGATTGCAAAGCGGGGACTGATTCTGAGCGCAACGGCGTTAGCAGTAGCAGCGGTGACAGTTACAGGCGCGGGCCTGCATTTGTCCCAAAGCAAGGCTTTTTTCGAAGAAAGCCCAAAAGAGCTGGTTGACGAGGTCTGGCAACTCATCGACCGAAACTATGTCGATGCCACCTTTAACCAGGTGGATTGGGAAGCGGTACGCACTGAATATCTCGACCGAACCTACACCGATCAAGAAGAAGCCTACGTTGCCATCCGCGAAATGCTGGAGCAGCTGGAAGATCCATACACTCGCTTTATGGATCCTAAAGAATTTCGCAATATGCAGGTCGATACCTCCGGTGAATTAACCGGGGTCGGCATTCAAATCTCCCAGGATGAGGACACTAACGAAATTCTGGTGGTCGCTCCCATTGAAGATACCCCTGCTTTCGAGTCTGGTATTCGCGCTCAGGACGTCATTCTAGCCATTGATGGCGAGTCTACTGAGGGCATGGACCTGAATGATGCCGTCAGCAAGATTCGTGGTCCTGTGGGGTCTGAGGTGGTGTTAACCGTCCGCCGGGGAGAGCAAGAAATCGACTTCCCCATGACCCGCGCTCGGATTGAAATTCACCCGGTGCGGTATAACGTTCAGACCAGCCCTGAAGGAGATGTGGGCTACATTCGCCTGACTCAGTTCAGCGCCAATGCTGCTGCCGAAATGAGTGAAGCCATCGAAGAATTAGAGTCCCAGGGCGTTAGCGGCTATATCCTCGATTTACGCTCTAACCCAGGCGGGTTGCTGTACTCCAGCATTGACATTACCCGCATGTGGTTGGATGAGGGCGATATTGTGTCAACCGTTAACCGGCAGGGTGTAGTGGATGAAGAAGAGGCGAATAATCGCGCCCTGACGGATAAGCCTCTGGTAGTGCTTGTAGACGGTGGATCTGCTAGCGCCAGCGAAATTTTGTCTGGTGCATTGCAGGACAATGAGCGTGCCATTATCGTCGGGACTAAAACCTTTGGTAAAGGGTTGGTGCAGTCAGTACGCAGCCTAGCCGATGGTTCCGGAGTAGCGGTAACCGTGGCCAAGTATTTGACTCCCGATGGTCGTGACATTAATGAGCTTGGCATTGAGCCGGACGTTGAAATTGTACTTTCTGACGAACAGGGAGAACTGCTGGCTGAAGACCGGACCTTAATTGGTACCGAATCTGACCCACAGTTTTCTGAGGCTTTGGAAATTTTGAAAGATGAGATTCGGGCCAACCGCGATGGCAATAGCCTGACGCGAATGTCTGAAGAATAGCCTGCGGTCAGCATGGCCGTTGAACAGCAACTCAACCTTGTCCAAGGCCAGAAGTGGAGTTTTACCTTAGAGAAAACACAGATTTTGAGCTGGCCTTGGTATGTGCAGCAAAAGCGCCCTGATCAGGGCGCTTTTTTATTGAATCAATGGCTTTCAAGGTTTAGATTGTCAACCCATTAGGATTGCCATCTCAACTTGTAGAGCCGGGGTCTACGGCCTAGCCCGCTTTATTGAGAGGAACTTTCACCACTTTTCGCTGTTCTTCTTCGTCCTTAGGCATATGAAGCCTCAGGATACCGTCTTTGTAATCTGCTTCGACAGCATTGTTTTGGACCTGAGCCGGTAGCGGCACCACTCTCTGGAATCTGCCGTAGTGAAATTCGCTGCGAGTCATACCGTCTTCTTCGGTCTTGGTTTCAGTTCGTCGTTCGCCAGTAATAGAAACAGCGTCGGCAGACACCTGAATGTCAATATCTTCAGGGGCAAGGCCGGGCAGTTCAACTTTCAGATCAACGCTATTTTCGTTGTCTTTGATTTCTACTGCCGGTACAAAGCTACCACCAAATAGATGTTCCCGGCGGGTCGGAGTAAACTGTTCGAACAAGCGATTCATTTCTTTTTGCAGAGATTCAAGTTCTGCAAAGGGTTCCCATTTAATCAGAGACATATGGACCTCCTGAGCTTGATTCAGCGTCTACCCAGGTCCAGGGGAAAAGGGTTGCTTGTAGCAAGCTTTTAGGTCTCCGGCTGGACCTGGGATATATACATTTCGAGATGCAAGCATTACCGTTTTCTATTCTCCGGCTGAAGCAAGAAAGTTAACTCTTTCTCGGACAAACAAAGGGCACAACGGCACGTTGCTTGCTTATCTATAGAATAGAAAATGCTTGAATTTTCCCTATTCGGTTGTAGGAACATGGAAGGTGCAAATAACCGAAATTATCGGTTGAAATCTTGTCCAAGCCCAGGGGTGGAGTTTTGCGTTAGCGATAACGATAGAATTCGAGCTGGACTTGCTCTAAAAATAGCCCGCTTTTCATGGCTTGGGGATGTCTCATGACTTGGGGATGTCGCCAGGGCGGCATGGATGATGGCCAGGAGAAGATTCCCTCAACTTGATTTATTGCGCCACCTGCGCCCCGTGGGCACGGGGATCGTCATTCATGACAGCCTGACGGGAGAGAGGATCTTGACTGATGTCGGAGGCCCGCCCAAAATTCTGCAAATGGGGTAAAGGCTGATGGGCCACGAGCGCTGCTAAGTTATCCGCCAAAATTGCCTTGGGCTGCTCGCCGATGGCGGTGGCAATGGTTTCGTTGTCATCGCTGAGATAGACAAAGTGGGGAATGCCATCTACCCGGTACTCCAACATTTCGGGCAGCCATTTGTTGTTGTCTACATTTAGCATGACAAAGTTCACCTGGTCTCCATAAGTTTCTCTCAGGTCGGCCATATCCCCGGCCATGGCCTGGCAAGTGGTGCACCAGTTGGCGTAAAACTCCACCAGGGAGGGTTTGCCGTTGGTCTGAGCAACTTCGTAGGGTATTGCACTGGCGGCCAGGGTGGGTAAAGAGGTGGTCGAAGCCTGAGTCCGCAGGCCCAAAAACACCGTAACGGACAGGATAATGGCGGCAAAAGCCACTACCAGGTTGCGAATTTTAGTGGCGGGAGAGTCGAGATTATCTGGCATAGGACGGCGGGGAAAGCAATCTATATTTAGTATGGAGTCAATGCGCGGCAACAGCCTGCCACTGTTTAGTGTAGAAGAATTACGTTGCGAGAGCGGCCATGAAGAAGCGGGTTAAGCTGACATTTCCTAAACGGTCGGTACACATGCCGATTACCTACCTGCTGGCTCGGGATTTTAACGTGGCGGCCAACATTATTCGGGCCCAGGTGGCTCCCAACCAGGTGGGTACTCTGGTGGTGGAATTGTCTGGAGATATTGACCAGCTCAATGACTCTATTGACTGGTTAGAAACCCAGGATATTAAAGTATCGCTGGCCAATAAAGAAATTTTGATCGACGAAGACCTCTGTGTTCACTGCGGTCTGTGTACCGGGGTGTGCCCCACCCGCGCCCTTACCCTGGCCCCAGATACCTTTAAACTAAGTTTCAACCGGTCTCGCTGTATTATGTGCGAGCAGTGTATTCCAACATGCCCCGTGCAGGCAATTTCAACCAATCTGTAGGCAAGTGTTATCGGCACGTCGTCATGGCTAAAGAGACTATCGCTGAAAAAGCATTTGGGGGGCCCTGGTTATCCTCGGTTTTGTTGGTGATTGCCTACGCAACCTACGGTCGGTTTTTGCACGATGGCGAAGCATCTTTGCTGCGGTGGGTCTTTAGTGGGGGATTTGCGATCGCTATCGCCGGCATCATGACCATCCTTTGGGTGCCTACCCGGCGCATCATTTTACTGGGGTTCAAGTCTGACATTGGCTACGCCATCATGGTGCTGACCATTGCCTCCCTGGCGGTTTTAGCCGTCGTGCAGATTCGAGTATTTTCCTATTTTTTGGTGCTGACTGCCGTATCTCTCCTGGCCCGAGTGGATACCTTAATTCATGATTTACATCCTGCGCTGGCCTTTTCTTTGCTGGCTCTGCTGGCCTTTATCGGCCTGGGGTTAAGCTGGGTCCCGTTTCTCGTTTCAGAAGGAACCAGCCATTTAGCGGGAGGCGCCTTTAGTGTCTTTAGTGTCAGGGTCTTTAGTAATTAAGGGCAAGATCAGTCGTTGATCCACCCCAGCACCAGGGGATTTACTAACTCTGGTGCTTCGTCTTGAGGGCAGTGGCCCACCCCCTCCAGTTCTTTGAGAGCCTGCACCATCGGATAGTCAATGAATTGGCGTCCCATGTCCACAGGTTCCCAGGGGTCGTCTTGCCCCCAAATGACCCAGGCGGGACATTGCAACTGGGGCAGTAAATCTTCTGGCAAAGGCCCCTGGGAATAGCGCACAAAGGCCAAAAACACATCTGCGGCCCCCGGCGATTGAGCCGGTCTGAGGATAGCTTCTATCAACTCATCGGTAACCGCCTCGGGCCGCTTGTAGGCCTGCCCCAGTAAATTACGAATTACCTTAGGACGGGCGATGCGGGAAAAGAAGAAGCGCCCGATCGGGGGGTATCCCAGCAAGCTCTGCACCATGGGCGTACTCAACCGCTGGTGCCAGGGAATTTCGTTGCGCCGCCGCTCGTGGAGCATCCGTAAAGAGCAGTTGATCATGACAATGCCCTGTACCCAATCAGGCGCATCTACAGCAGCCTGCATAGCAACCACACACCCGATGGAGTTCGCCACCAGGTAAACCGGCTCGCCAATCACCTCTCGGCAAAAGTCAATGATCTGCTGACTCCAGGTCTCGAAGGTATAGGGAATCGGGTCGTTGGGGAAAGGCTTGTCGGAACCGCCAAAGCCAATCAGGTCAATAGCGTAGGCTCGATGGTGCTCACCAAAGCTCGGCAGGTTTTTACGCCAGTGGTCGCTGGAGGCACCGAACCCATGGATGCACAGAATAGGGGTACCCGTCTCTCCTGACTGCTGATAACGGATGGACAAGCCTTGCCAGGTCCAGGTGTGGGACTGTAAAGGAATAGTGACAGAACTCACGGCGGTTACCGGAAGGGGACTTTACCTAAGTTAACACTTGCCAGTCCGAAGCACCGCTCCCTCCCTTTACCCACCGTTTAATTTGGTGATGTACCAGCGCTCTAGTACCGGCTGGCGGAAATAAGGCAACCCCTGCTGAAGGTGTCAGGTACCGGGTATCAGGTTTCAGGAATAGTTGGCCGCCTTACGCCGTAGAGTACTGGGGCAATTTGAAGTATCAGTAGATCACAAACATGCTCTTTTGCCGAGATCCAGCCCACTCTGCGAGAAGCCGCTCCGCGTCTACACCCTAAATCCCTCTCCCACATTGGGAGAGGGACTTTGAAGCACTTCTGGCTCCCCCCCCACTCTTCGAGAAGCAAGCTACGCCCTCCTGGGAGAGGGGCTGGGGGTGTAGCTTGCTTCCCGCAGGGTGGGCTGCGGGGTCTTTGCAATCTACTGAGTATGGTTAGCAGTCCTAAACCTCTTCCCCTGGAGTTGTTCGTACCCAGGCAGCAGGCCAAAGAGACCCCTGAAATTATCCATTCCCGTTGTTACCGATACGTCTTGCTTGCCCAGGAGTTGCCTGCTTCCTGTTGAAATCCAATTCGGTTGAAATTAACTCAAACCCTGTCTCATCAAAACGTGGGGCAAAGGAATAAAGGCTCGATCGAGTCTCAAAAGCACACAGACCACCAGAGATTCCCTTGTTCATGAGAATCTGACCGGAGGAAAATGCCAGGGAAACCGTACCTTCAGCAGTAGGACGGGTTGAAACAGAGTTCAGATTATCCATCAACATAGGAGATGACTGCCGTGCGGCAAAAAGTAATGGCTGTTGCTGCTTAGTCTTGCTAGCGGCAGAGCACAACAGGTCGGCACTGACGGCTAAATCTTGCTGTCCAGTGACATCCTGATCAGACGAGTCAGAGGGCAAATCATCTACTGCTGCAGGTTCTGCATCCGGCGGGGCAGGAACAGCATCTGTGCCCTCAACCCCTTGGGTCATTGCCGTATCTGCCGGGGAGGGAGGAGGCACCAGACCCTGACCATGCTCAACCCGGGGTCGTGAGGCAGAAATTTTCGTTCTAGAAGATTCAAACCCAGATGTCGCCGAAACATCTGTGTCGTCGGTGGGAGGATTTTCTAAATCTACAGCCACGAAGGAAGTCGCGTCATTTTGGACTGATAAGCCCAGCCAGCAGCCTGGGAACAAGTAGTCTACAAATCAGAAAACCCCCGTGTCCTTACCTTGGACGCGGGGGTTTAAGGCGATTCAATGGATTGTAATGGCTACTTCACCGAATCTGCGGTCACTTCGGCAGCAGGGAAATTTGCATCGGTGGCAGCAGTTTCTTCACCCTTAAAGGCAATCCGCAGGAAGGGCGGAGCCAGGAAGGTGGTCAGAATTACCATGATGATGATAGCGGCTTCTAGAGGCTTATCCAGCACACCACTGGCAGAGCCGATACCGGCAAACACCAGACCGACCTCACCCCGTGGCACCATACCGATACCGATGGCGGGACGGTTGACCTTACCAGCACCAAACACGGTCCAGCCCGTGACCATCTTACCGACAATGGCAACCGCAATCAGGAAGGCAGCAATGACCAAACCCTCACGGTTAGCCGCCACAGTGGGGTTAAGCACGCTGAGGTCTGCCTTAGCACCCACGGTAACGAAGAAGATGGGCACCAAAATGTCGGCAATGGGGATAATCTGCTGATCCAACTCTTTGCGCTTATCGGTTTCATCCAGCACCAGACCGGCAGCAAAGGCCCCCAGGATGGCTTCTAAGTGAATGGCGTTGGCCAGGAAAGCCATCAAAAAGGCGAAGGTCAAAGCAGGGATAACCAGTTTGCCGCGGGTCTGTAGCCGTTCGGCAATGGCCACAAAACTGCTGTTGAAAAACTTACCCAGGAAGATAGCGCCCAGCAGGAAGGCGGTGGCGCTGACAATCAAAATGGCAACATTGGTTAGGTCTACCTCGCCGGTCTTAGCCAGGCTAGCTACTACCGCCAGCACGATAATACCCAGCACGTCGTCAATCACCGCTGCACCAACGATGATTTGCCCTTCGCGGGACTTGAGTTGACCAATCTCTGAGAGCACCTTGGAAGTAATGCCGATACTGGTAGCGGTCAGAGCAGCACCAGCAAAGATTGCAGGAATAGCAGGCATGTTGAACAGCGCCATTAGCCCCAGGGTGCCCAGGGCAAAGGGAGCAACAACCCCAACCACGGCCACAACCGCAGCCTGATAGCCCACTTTCTGCAGTTCCCGCAGGTCAGACTCCAGACCAATTTCAAACAGCAGGATAATCACCCCGATTTCGGCCAGTACCGAGAGCACTTCGCTCTGGCTGCTGAATACTGCGGCGGCCTGTTCAGGGGCCAAACCGGCAATGCGCTCTAACACCGTAATGATGACAGAGTCGGCAGCGACGGCACCGGCTTCGGGAAAGACCAGAAAATGTAGGGCCGAGACCCCTACCAAAACCCCGCCTACCAGTTCGCCCAGTACGGGAGGTAAATCAACCAGCTTGGATAACTCACCCCCCAGCTTGCTGGCAATGTAAACAACCACCAAGCTGAGCAAAACCCCGGCCAGAACCAAAGGGCCGTTAGCCGCTTCTGCCGCTTCCGCCAGTACTGGCGTAAAGGGCACGGGTACTAGGGTTGCAAGGATAGGAGGTACCCCCCCTGCTGAAAGAAAACAATCGAAGGCAAACATAGACATGCGGTAAGTAAGTGTGACAAAGCTGGATCAGAACATTCCCTCAGTGGGAAATAAGTGGGAAATAGCGGACAGGTTTCCCTAGTCCGCCGAGTTCTAGAGAGTTAACCCTGGGCAACGGAGAGATTGTCAGCGCCGACAGAATCAGTGCCTTCGTAGGCGTTTTTGACCTGATCCTGGCCTTTCACCTGGGCAATGGCCTGACGCAAAGCTTCCTGACGGTCACCCAGCAGGTTTTGGGGAGGAATGTTGGCCAATACCCCTAACTTCTCAAGGCGTCGCTTGACCTGACCAGAAGCCCCGACGATGAACACTGCGCGACCAAGGTCAAGGGCATCTTGAATGGCATTTTCGATTGCTAGAGAAGAGGTCACGCCCAGGTGGGGAACATCGCTGATGTCGAGAACAAGCGCTTTACATTCTGCAATGGCCTGGTGCTCGCGGGAGATGGCCTTGGAAACCCCGAAAATCATAGGACCGCTGAGCTGGAACAGCAGTACACGACCATCGGCTTCACTCATCAGCACCTTCTCTTCGGGAGTCAGGTTGACGCTGTCATCAGCAGTAGAGATAGCGTTAACATCTTGCTCCTGAATGGCGCTCAGACGGTTAATCGTAAGGATGTTGGCGACGAAAACACCCACGGCAACGGCAGTAATCAGGTCAACAAAGACCGTCAGGATGATCACGCCATACATGATCATGGCCCCCTTCCAGGAAACATGGTGGGCCCGCTTCAGGAAGCCCCAGTCAATGATGTTGATACCAACTTTCAGGGCAATCCCAGCCAGAACAGCCAGAGGAATGTTGGCGGTCAAACCACCGGCCCAGAGCACCACGACCAGCAGAATCACAGCGCGAGTCAGGCCAGACAGAGCCGTGCGGGCTCCAGCCTGGATGTTAACCACGGTACCCATGGTGGCACCGGCCCCAGCCAAACCACCAAACAGACCGGATACCAAGTTACCAATACCCTGACCAATTAACTCTTTGTCAGAATCGTGCTGGGTACGGGTCAAACTGTCGGCAATGACAGAGGTCAGCAGAGCGTCAATACAGCCCAGCATCCCCAGCACCAGGGCATCAACTACCATGACCTGAATTTGGCCAGCACTGAAAACTGGCATTTGCAGAGCGGGAAGCCCGGAAGGAATCTCACCAATACGGCGAATCTCTACATCACCGAAAAAGAACAAAGAGACAAGGGTACCCACAATCAGCGCCACCAGTTGAGGAGGCACCAGACGCTTCAGGCGCTTAGGCATTAGGAAGAGAATGCCAATCGTCAACAGGGCGAGAATTAACTCTGGCATCTGCACGTTGGCAATTAAGTCTGGCAGGTTCTTGAGGGTGCCAACTACGCCCCCTTTAGGAGCGGCCTGACCTAAAAATGGGGCTAGCTGCAGAATGACCAAAATGATGCCGATGCCTGTCATGAAGCCAGAAATTACGGTGTAGGGCATCTGCGTGACGTACTTACCTAACCGCAGAACGCCAAAGATAATTTGGAAAACACCGGCCATCATGACCACCGTGAAGGCCATCGCCAGACCGTTCTCGGGATCTGCAGCGACGAGGGTGGCGATGACGGCGGTCATAACCACCGTCATCGGACCGGTTGGCTCAGAAATCAGGGTGGGAGTACCCCCGAACAGAGCGGCGAAGAAGCCTACTAAGACGGCTCCATAGAGACCCGCGGCAGCACCTGCCCCGGAAGCCACACCGAAGGCCAGAGCCATCGGCAACGCGATGATAGCGGCGGTAAGACCACCAAACACATCACCGCGTAAGTTGCGGAAATTAATGCGATTGGTTATTTGCATTGGCAAAACAAATTTGAGGGTGAGCTATTTATAAAATGCTATGAAAAATTATGACTGCATTTGCGATAGTCTATGTCAATTATCAAAGAATATCATTTTTAATGCCCCTAGCAATACCTAGAGGGTTTGCGATCGCAAATGCCTGTAATTAAGATTTACTTATCAGTTCATATAGTCCTGAAAATGACGTTCTATAAAGCATCTCCCAACAGGCATAGAACAATTATGGCAACGTCACACGTTCAACCGTGGAGGCTCAGATTTTCTGAAACTCAAGCTATACCAAGTCCAGCTCGGAATCTGTAGCCTTCTCTAAGGCAAAACGCCACTTCTGGACGTGGACAAGGTTTATACCTATTCAATGGTGAGGGCATGTTTGACTGGATCTCAGGAAAAAAGACGCTGGTCAAGTTCACCTGTCTCCCCTGGCCCATGAGCAGCTGAAGCACATGGCCCAGAGCTTGAACCAGAATCGGGAGGAGGGCCAGTCGACACTTTCCGCTGAAGCAGTATTAGAACAACTGCTGAGGGGCGAGTTGTCCCTTGTCAGTCAAACGGCCAGGGGGCACATTATTATAGCTGCTGACGAGATCAACTACCAGCAGAATCAAGCTCTTTCGGGTCAAGAGGCTCCATCCAACGCTACCGCGCAGATGCCCAGCAGCAACTCTCTGCACCAGAGACCGCTGCTGCGCCAGAACCGCCAGCCGTAACCCAGCCACATCCGCAGGCTGATGGCCCCATGCAACAGGTTACAGCCCTTGAAAACCAAATAGAGATGTTGCCAACCCGGCTTAACCGGCGTCGCGATCAGCAGGCAGCACAGCAGGCCAAAATTGCTGCCCTGGTGCGCAAGACCCATCAACAAGCGCAAGAAATTGAAGCCCTCAAGACCCGGGTTGACCAGTTGCGCCAAGTCGCCGCCATTGGATGGCCATTCTACGGGGGCTGGCTCGCCAGGGCACGGCGATCATTTTTATTAGCCATAAATTAAAATTTTATTCGCCATACATAAATTAAAAGAAGTGCTGGCCCTGAATCATGACCCAGCTTTCAGGCGTTATAAGGGGAAGAGGTAGGTGGTTGGGTGGATGAGTGGGCAAGTAGACGGGGGGAGGGGTGGATGGGAACTGAGTCGCATCAGGTATCCAGCACAAAATTGAAAGTCGCTCGGTTTACATTGCCCTCGCTGACCATCGATATCAATAGCTCTGGCTGGAAGAGAAAATCACGCTCATTTAGAGAGTCGCCGGGAAAGTAGAGTTGGGTAGTCAGGACCGGCTGGTTCGCGGCCTGCACTTTTATATGAAAGTGGCGGGTGCGGCCCGGGTAGATGCCCGGCACAATCGTCTCCAGCCGATACCGACCCTGAGCATCGGTGTACTGGTGGCCCCGCAGGGTGTAGCCGCGATTGTCGTACGCGCCCTGATCATTGGCGTGCCAGAAATCTATCAGAGCGTTGGCAATGGGAGCGCAATTCTGCGAGAGCACCTGCCCTGTTAGCACCATGGGGGTACCTGGCATCCCCGGTTCAATGAGTGAGGTCCGTTCGGGGGAATCGGGAGTAAAAAACGGACCTGCCGTTTGGGACGGCGTAGGTTCATCATCCCCACAGACCGGGGTGGGTGGCAGACTTTGTGCATTGGCCGGTAGCCCTGAACTTTGGGCAAGACCTGACCGTACCCGCTGACCACAGGCCGCTAAGCCCAGTCCTCCCACCACCGGGATCGCCAGCCGAAAAAACGAGCGACGGCTTCGCGCTGCACTGAGGTCAGGCTTCGCCCTATCCAAATTTCTACTGCCCATAGTTTCAATCGGTACCGATACCACCTACTTCATTATGAATAGGGTATCCATCGTTCTGCCCATCACAAGGTGCACCAGAGCTGATCTATACCAAGTTCAGGTCGAAAACTGCAGGTGCCTAAGGCACCCTTGTTAATGGGGATTAGGGACCGAATTTGCGACCGGCGTCGGGTGTGTCATCGCGCAGCGTGACGCACCGAACCCACGCAATATAAATAGTTTCACATAGGTGAGCGGTGCGTTGCAGCTTGCATTGTTTCTCACCGGTTGTAGTCTGATGCTGAGGTTCACTTCGTTTCATCCAACCTGCATTGACGAGTTGCCTTAGCTAAACCTTTGGCAGGATGAAGGCTGCTGGTTGACTCCCTAAACTGTATCTCAGTTAACAAATCAAGGGAAGCACTCGCTTTAGGAAGGATAACGATGGTTAATTTGCCTAGAAATTACGCAACTGGTGCCGCATTGGCAGCTTTAGGAACAATCGCTGGCGCTGCCGTGCCGTTAGTTGCCCCGGCTCCTGCTGTTGCTCAAACCGCGCAGTTTAGTGATGTAGGCACGGGTTACTGGGCACAGCCCTACATCGAGCGGTTAGCCACCGAAGACATTATTGCAGGTTTCCCCGATGGCACCTTTAAGCCTGATCAACCCGTGACCCGGTCGCAGTTTGCGGCGATTGTACGGCAAGCTTTCAACCAAAATCGCAGTCGCTCAGCGCCGAGCTTTGACGATGTGCCCTCCAATTACTGGGCGAGCCCAGCGATTGCCGATGCCTACGCCCAAGGCTTCATGTCTGGTTATCCCAACGGCATGTTTCGCCCAGAGCAACAGATTCCTCGGGTGCAGGCAATCGTCTCCCTTGCCAATGGCCTGGGCTTTTCACCGAACAGTCCGGTAGATCAGGTGTTGAATACCTACCGCGACGCTAACCAGATTCCTGAGTATGCCGAGAGCCCGGTGGCCGCAGCGACGGAGAACGAAATGGTAGTCAGCTATCCCGATGTGAATCGGCTCTCTCCCCAGGGTGTGGCAACCCGAGCTGAGGTGGCGGCCTTTATTTATCAAGCGTTGGTGGCTCAAGGTCAGTTGCCCGCCCTGGACTCTAGCTTGAGTGCAACCGATTATATTGTCGGCTATACACCTGGCAGTAATACGCCAACCCAAACGGTTTCGGGCACTGTGCAGGCGGGCACTCGCTTACCCGTTCGTTACCCCGGCAACGATAATGTCGATATTGTGGTTGCCCCTGGTCAGGTCGTCGCAACTTCCCTGGAAATCGTTAGCCCTATCCGCAATGCCCAAAATCAGATCATCATTCCAGCGGGCAGCACCGTGCAGGGGCGGATTGAACCTGTAGAAATTCGCGGCTCAAATATAACTGCGGCTCGGTTTATAGGCGATACGCTGACGTTGAATGGTCGCACCTACACTATTGACGCCGAATCGAGCGCGATCGCGGCCAGCGAATCTGTCAATGCCGGCTCTCTCGAAGACGCCTTGATCACGAGCGCAGCCGAGTCGATTTTAGGCTCTATTCTGGGTAATCGTGACTTGGGTAGCATTGTAGGCACGGTAATTGGCGGTGGTGGCCAAGTCACCTCCCAAAGTGCGGTCATCGTCATTAATCCGAGTCAGTTGGATCTGGCGCTTGACTCTAACCTCAGCATCAACAACTAGTTGCCCTCAATCAAGAGGGGCTGACTAAGGCACAGGTATGAGATCCAGGGCAGGGGCAAGGGAGCAGGGGCAAAGCTTTACCCCAGACCTGCAGTTCTGGATCTTGCCCCATATTGGCGGCGTTATGAACGGCGGTTTATACGCATTTGTTAGGAAAGGTTTTGCTCACCCTCGGGCAGGGTCCACAAGGCATGGAAGTGGTCGGGCAATAAGACAAAGGCTTGAATTTCAAAGGGATGCTGCTGGACATAGCGCAGAGCATGGCGCGGGGCAGCTCGGCCCAGGTCTGTACAAAGCCAGGGTTGGCGGCGATAGGTGACCTGGGTGATGAAGTAGATGCCGCCGGGCGTATAGGGGCGGCGGTAGTTAGGCATTGCCTTGGAAAAATTGGAGTTGAGTTTAGGGTGCCCAATATTGAGGCGTTGCATCACGCGCTGCGATAACGCATCCTACGAGAACTGTGGAAAGATTTGAGTTAGGGTTAGAGTAGCCAATACTGATGCGGTGCTTCATGCTCTACGATGAAGCACCATGCGAAAACTTGTAATAGGCTGAGGATATATGATGTATTCAACAGATTTTTTGGAATTAATTAGAAATCTTGAGAAATATATTCATGTTTTTCTATCGACGCCTTTATTTTCTATCTTTACATCTCTGTTAATCGGTGTAACGGGGTCTGGACTGACTCTATGGGTAACAGGCTACAGACATCAAAAATACGAGAGGGCAAAGAAAAATGCAGCCCTTGAACTCATTTTATTAGAAGTGAAATTTAACCTTGAAGAAGTTGAAGATCTGAAAGACGAATTAGACAAGTTTAATAAGTTCAAAGAAGAAGAAGCTAAAGAAAAGAAAAAGCTTACCATAGGCTACTCAAGAAATTATTCTCACTTACATGTCATGCCGAGACGACATAAAGAAACGTCAAAAGACGTAAATGATAAAAACGAGCATTCAAATTCTTATGCAGAACTTGACCCTAAAGAGCCTCAGCTAAAAGCACAAGATAATTTAACAAAAAGCAATAAGAAAGAACAAGATTTAATGGCAGAAGAAAGGCAGAATAACTTAACGGAATCCATTCCTAAAAGTCTTCGAGAAGTTTTCATGCATAAAAATCCAACATTTCAAAATAAAGCATACAGTTGGGGAATGCCTATGTTATATGGGACTGTAGAAAAAGGAAGACTTTCGAATCTCTTTCGTTTTTATTCATTGGTCGATAACATTTCTGCCTTCCCAAGAAAACCTTCAGAGTCAGATTATGATGCGCATAAAGCAGAGGAACTTGAGCTATCGACAGAACTCAACTCTCTCTTAGAGAAAACATTAGAAATAGGAAGGCGTTTGACTATTGATGATAGATAGGCGCAGCAGCAATAGGTTGGGTGGAGCGGAGTGAAACCCAATGCTGAGCCGATTTGTTGGGTCCCGCTGCAGCTTTACCCAACCTACCCTATTCAACCCATCACCCATGCTCAAGCGAGCGAGGATTCGGCATACGCTTTGAGGCATCCAAAATTTTAAGGCCAACACTATTGCCCTCAGCGTCGTAATCCAAAAGGGTTCTGGGTTTGTCTTCATCGCTCTCTTAAATTACAGATGACCGGCTTGTCAGAAAAGCCAGGCGGCTCTCTAGTAAGATCATGGTAAGAGTTGATAACCCTTTGAAGTGGTTAACAGAGATTACGCAAGCGGAGAACTAATCATGGCAACCACTCAGCGAGAGGTCATTCAGAAAGGTTATGAAGCCTTAGTGCAGGCCCTTGGCCCTGTCGATGCAATTCGCTTTATTCAACACTTCAGCCCCGGCAAGGGCAACTACACAGAAGATCGGCATCAATGGCTTGATCAGGTGACTTCTGAGGAATTTTTTGCCCAAATGCAACAGATGAAAGAAGCCAAACCTGAAGATGACTTAGACAAGTATGAGGAAGTCATTGAGTAGTAACTTTAGGTTGAGTTCCACTTCGTTCCACCCAATCTACACTACTTCTATTTCCCCCATAGTCGCTCTACATCATACAGGTCAAATTTAGAATCAATGGATAAAACCAGAATATCTTCTACTTTGCTTTGCGCGATTATCAGGCGGTCAAATGGATCTCTATGGTTCTGATCAGGAAAAGGCAAATTTGCAACTTCAGACATATGCTCTATAGATATGTTAAGGATATGAATATCATTTATCTGAAGCAAGCGGGGAATTAATATCTCATAGGGTTCCATTAAAAGCAGCTTCCCAGAGCTGTACTTAATAGAGAGTTCCCAGAGACTTGCCATACTCAGGTAGCGAATGTTGTCACGATTATCTATGTATAGTTTGGCATCGTTGATAATCTGCTCATCTCCAGTCACATATCAAAGAAAAGTATGGGTATCTAGCAGTAGCTCCACTATACATACTCATTCAATTCTTCAAGTGTTTCATCAAATTCAGGAAGAAGAAAGATTAATCCCTTAGCACAACCAAATCCACTTTCAGGTCTTTGCTCATGTTGTGCTATCTCCCCATGTTTTTGAACAGAAACTACCTTGCCATCTCGCCCATGGATGACGAGGTTTAACCCCTGCTTACGACTAATTTCACTGGCAAACTTCACAGCGTCGGTTTTCTTCGCGGAAACTTTAATGGTTTTTGAGGCCCCATGTCTCTTTATGGCCCAGCCCCCGGAGGACTTCGGAACGACATGATGAACCCGAAGGGACTTTGCCTCTGTATCCTTTGGTTTAGCCATAACAATGACGCCAAACTAGCTCGCGATGGTACACGTCCTAGTCTAAGGATACACAGCTATGCCCATTTTGGGATTTCGCTGGCGCTTCACCCAACCTACCCTACTTAACTCATCACCCCATGTTCAATCGAGCGAGGGTTTGGCATTCGCTTTGAGGCGTCCAAAATCTCAATGCCGACAATATTGCCTTCAGCGTCATAATCCAGAATGGTTCCGGGCTTGTCTTCATCGCTCTCCTCAATGGCGGCATCACTGAAGAGAATTCTTAAAACATCAACCTCCGCGTCATAAACGACCTTCACGACTCTGCCCTCCAGTGCTTGCTCTACCAGGTCTCATCCTCATGCTGCCAGCAGCGCAATACCAAAAGCCTGAAGATCGACCGTATCTACGTTTTTGGAGTAATTGTCGAGGGTAATCGCAACGACTTTGCCCTCACTGTCATAATCCAAAATCAGGTCATCAGAAACCGCATCTGTTGCCGCGACAGGCTTATTGGTCAGTTCAATCGCTAGGGTATCTGTGTCTTCAAAATACTGAATTTTCATTTTGGTTCCTCTCCTCGCTGCTGTCGCCTGAAGAAATTACGATCAAAGTAAGCGTTATGAACGGTTTCACCATCTTCCAGCGTAATCACTCGTAAAGCACGACCTCCTGCTTCTTCAATATTGCCCCAGTAGGAAATGCGGTTGTTGGTTTGTTTTTCGGTTTTCACGGGTCTTTCTAAGACCTGCTTGATCCATCCTTGCTCAATTTCAGGATGTTTTTGAGTCGCGAAACTCTCAAAATAGCGAGTGGTCTTAATTTTTGACGAATCCTGTGGCATTGATGCCCTTTCACTCTCCTCAATAGCGGCATGGCTGAAGTACCCATGATCTTGGTTGCGTCCTGTGACCAGATGAAGTGGTTGCCCCAGGTCTCTAACCGAGGATTGAAAAGCCTCACACTTGCCCCGGATTTAGGATCAATGGCTTCGGTAAAGTTGTAGCGGCGTTCGTTACAGCGATGGCAGGCTAAAGCAAGATTATCGAGTTGGTCGCTGCCTCCCAAGGATTTCGGCAACAGATGATCAATCGTAAACAGGTCTGGGCTCAGGTATTCGGGGGAGTGGCAGTATTCGCAGAGGAAGCGGGCTCGCTGCCTAACGAGGAGTCGGGTTGAATTGGGCACCATTTGCTTTGGGCAGCAAGTTGAGCGTTAATGAGTGTAAAAATTCGTTGCAATTCAGCAATTCCAGCATATTCAGCGGATTCCTCTGATGACAACTGATTCTCTTTCTTCTTATCTAGCAGAGTTTCGAAGCGTTTTTGTAGTTCATCGGTGAAACGAAACAAATAAATCCCACCAAATTCCTTCATCCGAACCCCAGATGCCATTAGGGAAGAAGGTTGAATCATTAGTTGAGGAGTCATCTATATACTAATACCAATTCGTTATGAAGGTGAGCCTAATATTTTCACGCTCTCTGAACCAGAAGTCTTGCTAGACAAGGAGTTTATCTTCCGAGTGATTGCATTATTAAGCGCAGCTTCACATTTAATTGGTATAAGCCTTCGCTTTTAACACATATTTTAGTCGCTTGCTAGCATCCTTCAGCAAGCGATTAAACCTTTAGCGCAGAGCGCTTTTGTCCCACCAATCATCAGTGGCTTCAATGGATTCACCGCTATCTAGACCCTCAAGCAAAAGAGACTCTACTCTGGCCTGCTGCGATAAACGTTCCTGCTCTCGCATGATCAGCTCAGCCAGGTATTCAGAGACGGTTTCATAGCCAGCATTTGCAGCCTGTTGGTGCAGCCAAGCCTCTATATCTTTTGGCAATCCAATGTTTAACATGTCTAAACCTGAAATAAGTTGTTGGAATTCCTCTTAGAAATCAGGAACCATTAAGGACTTCATCTAAATCCCTCACGCGATTTTCCCGAATATCAGTAGATCACAAACATGCTCTTTTGCCGAGATCCAGCCCTCACCCTAAATCCCTCTCCCAATATGGGAGAGGGACTTTGAAACACTTCTGGCTCCCCTCGCCCTCCTGGGAGAGGGGCTGGGGGTGAGGGCTGCGGGGTCTTTGCGATCTACTGAATATCGGTTTCCGCTTGAGCAATAAGGCGATCTAGACTACCGTCAGCTAAATCTTCTTCGATCTTCCGGTCCCAGGCTTCATCTAAATAGCCCTGAAGCCATGCGGCCAGATGACGAGCGCCCTGCTCTGGCAATTGCTTATCTCTTCCTCAATCTCTAGCAAGTTAGCCATAGGTTATTTAAGGGTTGAAGTGCTTCTATTATGACAAGCCCCGACGGCTAAGGGCGAACCAACACGGGTAGCTACTCAGGCGGCACCAGGACTTGTAAAGACCGAGATTACCCAGGTACTTGCGACAGCAGGTTGAGTTGTTCCAGTTTCAAAACCATCTGGTGAACTGTCGGCGGTGTTACTCGAATAAACTTTTGCATATCTGCCTCTGCAGGTGGGAGGCCATGGATCTGGGTGTAGTTGTAGATAAAGGCCAGGTATTGTCCCTGCTTATCAGTGAAAGAAGGATTGGAATTATTGACCATTGCGGCAGACTCGGCGGGGTTGCTTCTATGAAACGCCAGAACCAGGGAGCGTAGCATCTGCAGAATAAAGCCCCAAAAAATCAACCTCCCTCTACCAGAATTGGCAGGGGAGGTGATTGAGAGCTGCTAAATAAACTTTCTCCAAGTCCCGAAGTAGAGTTTTACCTCAGGAAAAGCTCACGTTTTCGGGCTGGACCTGGTACAGTCATGGCTTGATAAAAGTGAGATAGTGGCTTCGTCGCGGTGAGCCTTATTGCCCTATCGGCGACCCAGCCACTTGGCCGCGATCGCACCCACCGCTGCTCCCACTAACGGATTGCTGAAGAACTTCATCAGACCGGGCTGATCCGCCAGCACATCCTGAAAGATGTCGGGATGGTTGTGGTAGGTGAACGCCGCCAGCTTGGCCACATCGTCTTCTTTCATGCGGCGGGAGTGGTGGGTGGAGAGGCCCAGCTGCTGCTCCAGGTCCTTCTCGCTCAGACCTCGCTGCTTCAGGTGCTTGAACAGGTCACGGGCCACATCATCCCGTTCGTTGGGCTTGATTTGGGAAATCGCCTTCCGCAGTTCCGGCTCCATTTCGCTGGTGGGGATGCGGTCGGGGTGAAAGCCGCGCCCGATTAGCTCACGCCGCTCATCACGGGAAGAGCGGTTAGCAAAGTCGTCAAAGTTAGCGTATTCCTTCTCGGGCTGGGTGTCTCTACTGTCGATACTTTCGGTATTGCCGTCGGCCAGATCGTTCATAATCTGGCGTTTGTAGTCTCTATTACTGGCCATAAATGTTCCTTCCTGGGTTATTGATACTCAATTTGGTGGGTGGTGTCGTTGTAGTTAGCGGTCAGAATTAGCTCCTTGTCAGGGGCGTAGACCAGTACGCTCAGGTCGCGATTGGGAAAGCTGTTGTGAAATCCCTGCACCAGAGAGCGAGCCAGGGATTTGACTTCCCTGGGGGCTACCTCAGGAGAAATCACCACACCGAGTTTGTCGTTGTCGCGCACGTAGGCGTCGTTGATCAGCCCCCTGGCCGTTTGCATTACCCACTGGCCGTATTGCTGGCCGCTGGCGGTATCGCCCCGTTCCAGCTGGCTGTAGGCGCTGGTGGGAGCCAGTCGGGGGGAGCTGGTTTGGGTGGCGCTACCGCAGGCACTGGTGGTCATCAGTACCAGCCCCAGGCACAGGGCAATAACCCCGAGTCGAATGGATTTCAAAAATTTCACAGTCCTTTCCTCACAGGCGAGATTAACGTTGTCCAAATCCAGAAGTGGAGTCTTGCCCCAGAAAAGACGACAAATCAAATCTCGGACTGGATTTGGTGTATTAACGGTCCTAGTACATCACACGGTTAGTTTCGCAACATCAAAGCTGCTCGGAGTGTTGGGTTCCGCTGGCGCTCCACCCAACCTACGTTGCTGGATTTGGTGTATTAACGGCCCTAGCGGTCTATCGGGTTGGATGCATGGGGTGGCCCAGCCCGCCGACGAGACTCATCCTCAGACTCGCGTTCGTTGGGGGGGTACTGCTGGTCCATGGGATGGTCAACCCGGTTGTAGGGGTTGCCCCGTCCAGCGGCAACGGCCCTGGCGGATCGACTGGCAGAATGGTTATCCCTCCCCGCCCCCACATTCGAGGAGAGGTCGGCAGCTTCGAACCTAGCCTGGTCGTCTCCGTCTCGTATGCGGTCAACGGCATCGCTCCGTCGCTCGGTGCCCCGGCTGGCTACTGAGGTTTCAGGCACCTGATACACCCCCCAATCTTCGATGCCAGCTTCCTTCAGCGTACGCTCGGCGCGGGCAATTTCCGGATCAGAATCCTTCAGCATGACCAGATAGTCACCCTGAGATACTCGATCGCGGTAATGCTTGGCCCGGTGTTCGGGAATGCCCATGCCCACTAATGCACCGACTAACCCACCGGCAACGGCACCACCAGCAGCCCCTACAGCAGTAGAGAGTACGGCGGCGGCTTCTCCGGCCAGCAGTGCTGGACCAATGCCGGGAATTGTAAGCGTCCCCAGGCCAACCAGCAGACCAGTTACACCGCCCAGTACACCACCGGTTACCGCACCAGCGGTAGTGCCAGCTTCGGCCTGATTGGTAACTTCGTCTTTGACTTTGACACCTGCGATCGCATTCTGCCGATCCGGGTCTTTAGCGATGACTGAAACGTGATTCATGGCAAAGCCCGAATCACTCAGCGTCTGTAGCGCCGATGCTGTCTTAGGGCGATCGGGAAAAATACCCACCGCTCGTCGATGTACTGAAGCCATTAATGCTCCTCCTTCTGCGCTGCTAGCAACCGTTGCTCCTTACGGTCTAACAGTCAGACAGAGGGAACCCCATCGCTCATTGGAGGTATTGGAAGCTACCAAAAAGAGAGATATTCCGGCAGAAGTCCGCCGTAGGGGCAAAGCATCTGGGAGCAAATTGACGGGATTGCACGAAGGTTTTCGTCCAGATGCTTCGCCCCTACTTCAGATTATGAAGATAATCCCCCCAAACCTCCTCATCGTCTCTGATGCTATCTAGCCTCAAAGAAGAGCAGGAGGCTGCTATGGGACCGGCGACCGAAGGCTCAACCTTAGAAAAAGCCGCACGGACCCCCGTGGTATTTCACGGTGAGCACCTCACCAAAACCTACCGCATGGGCAAAGTCGAAGTGCATGCCCTGCGGTCCGTCGACATCGACCTCTACAACGGGGAATTCGTAGCTAAAGAATCACCGCTAAAGAAAACGTGGCCCTGGTCACCGAAATTGCCTGTCACCCCATCTCCCCAGCCAAAGCCCTGGAAATTGTAGGCCTGGCCAACCGCATCGACCACTTCCCCGCCCAGCTCTCCGGCGGCAAACAACAGCGGGTTGCGATCGCCCGCGCCATCGCCAAACACCCCGAAGTCCTCCTCTGCGACGACCCTACCGGAGTCCTCGACTTCCGCACCGGCAAACTCGTCCTCAAAGCCCTGCAGCACGTCAACCAGGAATTCGGCACCACCACCGCCCTGTTTCCTTGCGACCCCGGCACCTGGGTGTTCACCGTTGAGACTGGTCGGGCTCAAATAACCTCTGTCACCCCCGGTCCCCGTAATACCTTCAAAGCCGTGGTTGAAAATGGTCTGGAAGAAGGAGACACGGCAATTGCATTTCCTGAATCAATCGAATCAGGTCGCCGCGTCAAATCTCGATAGTCTGAACTCAGATCTCTGTTACATCAGTCAGGTTACAGAAACTCAGGCTGCAGAAACCGTTAAATCATTAGTTTTTTCTTCTTTTGCCTGCTTCGCGTCTAGATAAGCTTGCAGCTGAGCCTCAATGTTGTCTCGCACAATCTGACGAAATTCTAGAAAGTGCTCGGCCTGGGCACAAACCGAAACATAGTTAGCGGCTACTGCAGGATAACGCCACAGCATAATGGCTAAATTAGCCCAAAACCGTAGCCGAGTCTTCCGCTTGATTCCCTGACGCCAAACGACAATTAGAAAAGCACGAATAATGACCCAATTAATGTCAGGACTACCGGCAGACACGGTGCGATTTTGATAAGCTTGTTTCTGCCCTTCCCCTAACATCAAAAAATGTCGAAAGGTTCGATTTAATACCACCAGCGGATCATATAGATTCCAAAAGGTTTCGATGTATTCTTCAGCAATTTCTTCAATGGGGCGAGTCGGTTCAAAATTCATCAAAGTCGCCTGGTTAATGTCAGCGCTGACCCCCACCAAACGCTCCTCTTTTTCTAAACGATGCCAGAGGGCCGTATCTGGCAGAGCCTGGAGCATACTCACCATCGCTGTTGGAATAGCCGTCTGTTCAACAAATTGGTAGATCCGTTGCCCGGCACCTGCTTTCTCGCCATCGAAGCCGATAATGAAGCCCGCCATTACCCGCAACCCAGCTCGGGTAATGGAGAGCACTGACTCTGATAATGGATCCCGCATATTTTGAAACTTGCGAGTCAGGTTTAGACTTTCGTCGTCGGGGGTTTCTATCCCTAAGAAGACGGTGCCAAAATTGCAGTCCACCATCATCTGCATTAATTCAAGATCTTGAGCCAGATCGACCGATGCCTCTGTCGCGAAGGAAAACGGATAGTTATGCTCTTCCATCCAGGACTTTAGAGCTTTCAAGAGCAACTTGACATTGCGCTTATTACCAATAAAGTTGTCATCCACCATAAAAATGCTGCGTCGCCAGCCTAGATCATAAAGGCACTGCAGTTCCTCTAATAGCTGCTCTGGCGTTTTGGTTCGTGGCTTACGCCCGTACAGCACAATAATGTCGCAGAATTCACATTGGAATGGGCAACCCCGCGAAAATTGAACCGACATTTCAGCATAGGCATCTAGCTCTAATAGATCGTAGCGGGGTACAGGGGTAATTGTGACATCTGGCTTTTCCCCATCAGATCGAAATATACCGCTGGTCGCACCTCTTTCCAGGGCTTCAACAAATTTAGGTAAGGTAATTTCTCCTTCATCAAGAACCAAAAAATCAGCTCCGGCCTCCCTGGCCTCTTCGGGTAAAGCGGTAGGGTATGGTCCGCCAACGGCCACTAATTTACCAAACCCCTTTGCCGTTTCAATACTTTGAATAAAGTCGGGTCTTTGAACAATCATGGCCGATACAATGACGATATCGGCCCACAACCATTCCTCATTTTTAACATCTCTCACATTGCGGTCTACCAGCTTAAAGTTCCAGGTTTGAGGCAGAATGGCTGCTACGGTCACCAAACCCAGGGGCGGCAGCTGAGCCTTGAGGTCAACTAACTCGAGGGTTTTATCAAAAGACCAAAAACTTTTTGGAAAGCATGGGTAAACCAGGAGAACGTTCATTTTTTATAAAAAAGTGATTTCAGCCATCCTAAACGATAGAAAGTAATAAAGCAAACCCCTTTATATCCCCCCCCCAAAAAGCCCCTTCCCCGATTAGTCAACTTATTATTTCTATTGATTATTCCAAGGCACCGGATTGATGGGTATATTGAAGGGATGATCGATTCAGACTTTTAGGACACTACGATTGAAAACGACACCCTTACTGCCGCAGCTGTCAGATGAAGACCGGTTTCGGCAGATTGCCCCGCAGCTTGAAGCCACGGGGTATGTCATTTTGTCTTCGGCCCTGCCAGAAACTCTGGTCAATAGCTTACTGTTGCACTTTAAGTCTCTCGAAGACGATGAGTTTAGGTTGGCAGGTACGGGCCGTGCCACCAATTATCACGTTAGTCAAGGCATTAGGGGAGACAAAATACGCTGGATTGATGGCCACCATCCTGCCACCCATGGTTATCTAGCTTGGGTTGAAGCTTTACGCCTTAGCCTTAATCGTCATCTGTTTTTGGGCTTGTTTGACTACGAGTGCCACTATGCCTACTACCCTGCGGGAACCTTCTACCGCAAACACCTGGATGCGTTTAAGGGCCACACCAATCGTATTCTTTCGACGGTGCTCTACCTCAATCCCATCTGGGAGCCAGAAGATGGGGGAGCACTGGTTCTCTACGACGCCAAAAATGACCATTTAGAAACCATTCTGCCTGAATACGGCAAAATAGTCATTTTTCTCAGTAAGGTGTTTCCCCATGAGGTGTTGCCTGTCAACAAACCCCGTTACAGTGTCGCCGGATGGTTCCGAGTCAACAGCAACCTGGGCATCAATCTTGACCCGCCTAGGTAGTCGGTTGCTGCGGCAAGCACAGGGTAAAACGACTGCCCTGTCCAGGTTCTGACTCAACCCCAATACCACCGCCGTGCAGTATCGCAATGCGCTGCGACAGGTGCAAACCCAGTCCATTGCCAGAGCGCCTATGTTTACCCTGGCGGAACCAGGCAAAAATCTCTTTATGATCGGTTTTAGCAATCCCCATGCCGGTGTCTTCTACTGCCACGCAAAGCCAGTGGAGACTTTCTTGCGTGGCAACAGGCACATTAATGGGAGGCTCGCTCTGAACCGCCAGACTGACATTGACAGTTCCCTCATCCGTAAATTTAATGGCATTGCCAACCAGGTTAGTAAGTACTCGGCGAAGCTCTAGATAATCTCCCTCTAGGTCAAAGCTAGACTTATCTAGATCTTGTGCTCCATGGTCTAGGGAGAGCTGGCAGCTAATGTGTTTTTCTTGAGCGATGGGAGTCAGCTCTTCAACCACCGTTTCGGCAATGTCGAACAAATTTACCCTTGAGAAAGTGAGAGCTTTATGACCTGCTTCGTGGCGATACACTTCTAGGAGTGTATTGACCATACTAAGCAGATGATCATTATTGCGAATGACGCTATTGACAGCGTCTTTGGCTTCATCAGAAATACAGCCAAAGGAATCTTCCTTACACAGTTTCAGCATCCGGTTAGCTGCTACCAGAGGCGTTCTCAAATCATGGGTTAAGCGGGCCACAAAATCATCCCGCTGACGAATCATAGTGTACTGCGCATCAATACTGCGCTTTAAGCGCAACAGGGAACGCACTCGTGCCTGCAACTCGTTTACGTCTACCGGTTTATGAATAAAGTCATCGGCCCCCGCATCTAAGCCCTCCACCAGGCTAGATTGATCATGAGCCGTAATTAACAAAATAGGAATGTAAGAGACAGACAAATCCTGACGTAGCTGTCGGGTCACTTCATACCCATCCATGCCGGGCATCATGACGTCAAGCAGCACTAAATCAGGGGGATTTTTGTGGATTGACTCAATTGCCGCTTCGCCGCTCTCTACGCAGACGATATTGTAATTCTCATTGTCCAGAATTGACTCAATCAAGAACAAATTATCCGGAGAATCGTCTACCGCTAAAATATTGTAGGAACCAGAAAATGGCACCGAAGACATTTCAGAATTAAAACTCTCTTGAAAATGGGAATGATTAGCCGTACCAATGATATCTAACGTCTGAGAGGGCACAAGACAAACGTCTCCAGATCAGTCTATACTCCTGTTCCACTATCTTGCCTTTATTTTTCTGCACTGCCCTCCTCCTTGAGTAGAACGTCATCCCAAAACGGGTCAATTTTTTTTAAAATCAATTAACCTTTATTACAGCACCTGTGTAGCTCATGACATCCATCAAAGGTTTAACCAGGTCTTGACTTTGAACCCTGTCTGAGATTAGCAAGGGAATTTTCCTTAAGAAAACCATAGCAAGGACATGACAGCTGATCCGGGAGACTGATCCGGGAGATGGACCGAGCCTACCAGACAGAAAACGCTGAAGCCATGAGGAAGTTCACGAAGCAAGCCCATGAACACTTTTCACATCAAACCACATTTTGAAAGAATTCCCCTAAGCTGCCGTCTATCCAGAGATATATTTAAGGGTGACAGGTCAAACTTACGCTAGGGGTCGCTGCGGTTGGGTTCACAACGACCCCATCGAAATCGCCTTCAAGTTCGTCGGCTCCACCATCTGCTACGCCTACATGCAGGCAGCTGGCATGGTGAATGACCATGTAGTGGAATGTTTTCGCCATGAAGCTCTCAGTTAAAACATGACATGTCATGTTTTAACTGAGAGCTTTACCTAACCACTGCCGTCATACTCCCCAAATCCTCTGGGCTGAGGCGATCATTCACCACCTCCCCATCCCGGAACCAGATGATCCGCTGGCTGGTACGAGCTACATCGGGCTCGTGGGTCACCATGACTACGGTGATTCCCGTGGAGTGAAGCTCTTCGAAAATTTGCAGCACTTCGTCGGTGGTGTGGGTGTCGAGGGCACCGGTCGGCTCATCCGCCAGCAGCAGCAGGGGGCGGTTGACAATGGCACGGGCAATGGCGACCCGCTGCTGTTGTCCACCGGAAAGCTGGTTGGGCCGATTTTGGACGCGGTCTCCCAACCCAACTTTTGCCAGAGCTTCCATAGATCGCTCATGGCGCTCTTTACTGCCGACCCCAGCGTAGATCATAGGCAGTTCCACATTCTCTTGAGCCGTCAGCTGAGGCAGCAGGTGAAACTGCTGAAACACAAAACCAATCTTCTGGTTGCGGATGTGGGCTAGAGTCTGGTCATCCAGCAGCGCCACATTCTGGTTGTCAAAGTAATAGTCCCCTGCAGTGGGCCGATCCAGACAGCCAATCATGTTCATGACGGTAGATTTCCCCGATCCGGACGGTCCCATGATGGAACAGTATTCCCCCGGCAGAATTTCCAGGTTCACGTTCCACAGGGCATGAACTTCGGTATTACCCGAGCCGTAGACTTTCTGAATGTTGCGGAATTGGATGAGGGGAGTGGTCATAGATGGGTGGGTAGGCAGGTGGATGGATAGGGGGGCGGGTTTCGGATTTCGGGTTTCGGGTTTCGGATTTCGGGTTTCGGGTTTCGGGTTTCGGGTTTCGGGTTTCGGGTCTTAGGTTTTGGGTTTCGGGTTTCGGGTTCTAGCTTATACCTGGCACCTGGCACCTGACACCCGATACCTGACACCCGATACCTGGCACCTGATACCCGATAGCTGATACCTAACAGTTCTCGCTCTTGCTCCCTTGCTCCCTTGCTCCCTCGCTCTCTTCCCTAGGCACTTCTCAGCGCAACAATAGGATCCAACTTCGCGGCCTGTCGGGCGGGCACCACGCCAAAGAACAGTCCGATGCCGCCGGAAATGCTAACGGCGAGGACAATGGCACTGGCGGAAATCCCCGCTTCCAGGGGGCTGAGGGCACTGACGAGCAGAATGCCGCCGACTCCCAGAGTGGTCCCAATGGCTCCCCCGGCGACGGAGAGGATGATGGCTTCAATCAAAAACTGCACCAGAATGTCGTCCTGGGAGGCACCGATGGCCTTACGCAGGCCGATTTCCTGGGTGCGCTCCCGTACCGACACCAGCATGATGTTCATGATGCCGATGCCGCCGACGAGGAGGGAGATACCCGCGATCGCAGCCAGCATCAGCGTCAGCGCCCCAGTGATTGTGGTAGCAATATCCAGCAGGGTATCCTGACTGCTGATGTAGAAGTCATCCTCGGCCCGAATATTGTGACGCAGGCGCAGCAGGTTGGTGATCTGAAATTCGGCGGTGGCCATGCTTTCGCGATCGCGGGCCGACACCGTGATAAAAGACACCTCAATGCCGTAGGGCGACTGCTGTTGCCCCGCCAGACGACTGGCCAGGGTGGTGAGGGGTACCATCACGGCATCGTCGTAGTCAAGGCCCAGGTTTGAGCCCTTTTCTTCCAGTACGCCAATTACGGTCAAGCTGACGCCGCCCACGCGAATCTGCTTGCCAAGGGCCTGGTTGTTGTCGAAAAGCCGATCCTCCAGCTTGCCGCCGATGACGGCCACCTGGCTATTTCGCTGCAGGTCAAGATCACTGAGAAAGCGTCCCCCGGCCACTTCAAAACTGCGCACCGTCAAAAATTCGGGACTGGTGCCCACCACATTGACATTGGCATTGCGGTTGCGGTAAGTCACCAGCTTGCGGGTGCTGGCCTCTGGGGCCACCCCATCCACCGAAGGCACCTGCTTGTCGATTGCCTCCGCATCCGCCAGTACCAGAGTACGAGGGGTTTCGAGGGAACCAAGCTGTCGGGTTTCCCGATTACCGGGCACCACGAACAGTACGTTCGGTCCCAGGGTCTCAAGCTGACTATTAACAAATCGCTGCGCCCCTTCCCCAATGCCCACCATCGAAATCACCGACGCATTGCCGATGATGATGCCCAGCATGGTCAGGGTACTGCGGAGACGGTTGGCGGCCAGGGTTTTCACCGCCATGCGGAAGCTTTCTCTAAGATTCATGGGGGTTTTGGATTTTCGGGTTTAGCAAGATTCTCATCCCCTCCTTGGAGGGGTAGGGGTGGGTCTGAGCGCAGGTTTATAAGCTGGATTTCAATGCAGCCAGGAACTGGGCTCTAGCTTCGTAAGCATCTTCAACACCCACGCAGGAGGAAAACAGATCCAGATCCAGATCGGGAAACCATCGGCTATGGTCCGTGAGTACGTACTGGGGTATGCCTTCTACGGTGTCGGTAAGGACATAGACTGAAAGCTGACCGTTCTGCCAGAACCAGACTTCTGGCACGTTAAACCGTCGATACTTTTCCAGCTTATCGATGCCGCCGCTGGTAAACACTACTTCAATCCCCAGGTCGGGATAGTCCTTGTCCGTTTCAAAACAGTAGGACTCATCGAGATTAAATGACGCGCCCTTCTCTTCTGCCTCACAGGTGGCATTACCTGCTGGGAAGAAACGAATCCCCAGTTCAAAGCAATAAGTCTCAATCAAAATGGCGATAAGCTTTTTAATCCGCTCGTGGGGCTTACCCGTTGTCATCAGTTCAATGTGACCATCCAGATAGGTGATTTTGAGTCCGGGGGTATCCTTCACCCAGGTTTGCAGGGACTTCAAATGCCCCCAGTCGTAACGCCCTGGCAGCACTAGAGATTGCTCACTGGCATTGGGAATTAACGTATCCGTCGACATTTCAGCAGTCATAACCCTCTACATCCTCGTAGGGTGGGCACCGCCCACCATCTCCCTGGCTAACCAACCCTACCGTTCTTGCCTGACGGTAATATTGTCTAACGACCTGCCCGGCGGCAAATCAATAAACACCGACTCCCCTTCCTCAACCCCGCTGAGAATCTGAATCTGATCCTCCACCTGCGGTCCAAGCGTTACCGGCTGGAAAATGATCTCCTGATTCTCACCGGGTACCAGCACCCCCGTCTCTCCTCCCTGGGTGACCACAGCCACGGTCGGCACTACCAGAGCGTTCTGCAGCTGGTCGCCAATAAACTGTACATCCACATTCATATTCGAGCGCAGCACATCCTTACCGCTCAGTAGCTCGATCCGTACCTGAAATAGCGTGACGTTCTGCCGCTCAATGGCCTCCGGGGCAATCAGCTTTACCCGTCCCTCAAAGGTTTGCTCTGGAAAGGCATCGGCAATAATCTCCACCTTCTGGTTCGGCTCAATCAGGCTGATGTCGGCTTCCGGTACTTCCGCCAGAATCTCTAAATCCTGCGCCAGCGCCACAATTGCCGTGGAAGTCGCCGAGGATAGCTCTGATGCCGATGTGGTCGGCGTTACAAAAGCCCCTTCTGTCGCAAATTTTTGGGTAATGATCCCCGCGAAGGGAGCGCGAATGGAATTATCGCTGAGCCGCACCTGGGTCGCCTGAAGCTGAGCCCCGGCCTGAGCCAACCGAGCCTCTGCCTGGGCCACCACCTCCGGTTCCGGAAGATTACGGACGTCTTCCAGTCGCCGTTGGGCTTCATCCACCCTGGCCTGGGCCTGCTCCAGTCCGGCCTCGGCACTGCGTCGTTCCCGTTGGGCGCTTTCCAGCTCATTTTCGGAAATGGCCCCCCGTTCGTAGAGCTGGCGACTGCGATTCAAATCGTTTTCGGCCAGATCCAACCTGGCTTCGGCATCCCGCACCTGGGCACGGGCGGCTTCTACGGCAGCTTCGGTCTGGGAAATTTCTGCGGGGCGGCTGCCGCTGCGCACGTCCTGGAGGTTAGCTTCCGCTTCGGCAACGGCGGCACGATTTTGCTGCACCTGGGCATCTAGCTCATCACTTTGCATGCGGGCGATGAGCTGCCCCTGCTCCACCCGATCCCCCTGCTCCACGTAAAGGGCTTCTAGAATGCCGGAGGTCTTGGGACTCAGGTTTACGGTCTGCACCGGCTGCACCGAACCACTGGCGCTGATCCGCACCGTCAGCGGCTGCACCGCAGCGGGTGTTGTGAATGCTTCGACGTCATAGGTGTTCAGGCGGCTGCGCCAGATCCCCACGCCCACTGCGCTCGATGCCACAATCACCGTTGCCAAACCCCCCGCCAGCCACACCATGGGGCGGCGAATTTTTCCAACCAGGGGAAGTTCCATAAAAATCCAGAAAGATACAGACCAGCCATAAGCCTCAACCCTTTGATTGTAAACAAGCCAATCGGCCATTAACCTGAGATAGAAACTCGGTTTTCCGTACTGCCTACCGTCTGGTTTTCAGGCAAGATACCGGGAAAAGAACGTTCTTTGCGGGAGGGAATTATGGCAGAAGCTCCAATTCGGGTAGCGGTTATCGGTACGGGTTTCGGCCAGAAGGTTCATATTCCCGGCCTCAAGGCCCATCACCGTACGGAGGTCATAGCGGTTTTTAATCCCGAATTGGATAAAGCCAAAGCGGTGGCGGCAGAGCACGATATTCCCCATGCTGTGGACTCGGTGGACGCGATCGCAGCCCTCCCAGAAGTCCAGGCCGTCACCATCGCCACGCCCCCCTTTTTGCACTACCCCATGGCGAAGACGATCCTCTCGGCCAACAAGCACCTGCTGATGGAAAAGCCGACGACGCTGCATGCCTCAGAGGCCAGGGATCTGGCGGAGATGGCTCGCGATCGCAACCTCATTCTGACTATGGACTTCGAGTTTCGCTTCGTGCCCCAGTGGCAGCGCCTGGCAGAACTGCTGGCGGAAGGATACGTCGGCAACCTGCGCTTCGTGAAAGTAGACTGGACCGTCCCCGGTCGCGCCAACCCCGAACGACCATGGAACTGGTACGCCCAGAAGGATAAGGGGGGCGGTGCCCTGGGCGCCTTTGCATCCCACACCTTTGACTACATCATCTGGCTGTTTGGCCCCATCAAACGGCTGTGCGCTCGCCTCAGCACCGCCATCCCCCAGCGCCCCGATGCCGTGACGGGAGAACTCAAGCCGGTGGATGCCGACGACACCTGCAGCCTGATTCTGGATCTGGAGAACGGCACCCCCTGCCAGGTCGCCATCAGCTCCGTCACCTATGCCGGGCGGGGGCACTGGGTCGAGGTCTACGGTGATAAGGGGACTCTAGTGCTGGGTAGCGACAATCTCAAGGATTACGTCCACGGCTTCAAGCTTTTCGGCAGTCAGGCAGGAGATCCCCTCCAGGAACAGCCCATTCCCGATCGGCTGCAGTTTCCCACCACCTATGCAGACGGGCGCATTGCTCCCTTCGTGCGGGTGGTCAACCACTGGGTCAGCAACATCGACCAGGGACAGGCCACTGCCCCATCCATTCAGGAAGGCGTCATGTCCCAGCATTTGATGGATCTGGCCCATCAGTCCCATCTCACCAATACCTGGGTAAACTGCTAAAGGTGTAGAAATGTTCTTGTTTTGAGCCTAAAACTACCTGGCCTGGGTAGAGTGGGTATCCTCAAAACAAACCTGTACCTCCCAAGCCAAACCTAATTGTTCTGGTGAAAGGCAAAGGCTATATGATGTCGTCCCTTCCTCAAACGATTCATCACCACCGGATTTGTCTCAGCGCTTAGCTTAAAGGCTATTGCTGCATATATGATTCATGTCGTTTCAAAGATATCCCCTCACCGCCGTTCAAAAAATTAGTCAGCTGATTCGAGAGGCCCTGATGTTACCTCCCGATGAACAGCAACCCAACCAAGCCGCTGGCCAAGATTCAGAGGAAGACGAGAACGTTCCCGATTCTTTGAACGCCCTCGGAGATTTATTTCGCGTGGGCGATATGCCAGAAGATAAAATACCGGCTCCGAATAAAGAGGGGAGATGGTTTGTCAGTACTGTAGATCCGGCTGAAGCCGTTGCTAAACTGCCCGGTTTATGGGCTCGTCCTGGCATTCGCCTTGTCGCATTTCTGCGCCAGGATGATAAGGGGGGCATCGGCGCTACCGTAGCCATACCGGGGATCTTAAGCAGCACCGAACAGCTGGAACTGGCTATTCAGAAGGTTACAAAAGAAAAGCCTACCCCCGTCCCCGAAGGTAGCCTCAACAACTTGATGGAAATTTTAGAGGGAGATGGCTCCCTGGCTTCGTTTTTAGAAGCTTCAATTTTGATGCGAGAAATTCGAGAATTTGGGCGTTTTGGGGCCTATGCCCGATGGGTCCACCACCGGTATGTGAATGCGCCACCGCCCAAAGTTAGCTGGCAATGGCGCACCAAAGTTCCCGAAGACCTTTCACCCAAGGTTGTGCTGCGACCAGATGGCGAAGTCATTGTGGAGTTCTATTCCTGTCGGGTCCAAAAACCCGTTACCCTATTTCGCCATCTTGATCGCTATCCTCCTAACAGCTATCTGGCTACCAATCAGGACCAAATCATCGCGGTTATGGGTTCAGCGGCAAAAGCTTAAACCGTGCCCAAAGCCAGAACTAGAGTTTTACCTGAGGGAAAGCTCCAGTTCTGGACCTGGACTTGAGTTTGTGCCGAGCAAACTTACTTCGGGCTGGCAAATACCTGTACCCAGTATTTCTGACCCCCAGCTTCTACATAGGCAATTCCCAGTTCAGAGAATGCCGGGTTCAAAATATTTTGTCGGTGTCCCTGGCTTCTCATCCATGCGGCCATCACAGATTCAGAAGACGGCTGGCCCATGGCAATATTCTCACCAATGAGTGCCCAGCTATACCCGGTATCATCAACCCGCGTTTGTATGGTCGACCCGTCAGAGCCCACATGGCTTAACCGACCCATGCGGGCGAGGTCATTGGCCTCGCGCTGAGCGGCCTGAATGAGTTGGTTACTAATTACCAGGGGAGAAACTCCAGCCTGCTCCCGTTCGGCATTAACCAAATTAAGTAACTCTCGCTGAATGGCAATATCAGCACTAGAGCCAACGGCAATAACGCTGGGAGACTCCAGCCGTTGGGTCTCAGCCGTCTGGGGATTGTCTGGGGGAGAAGAGCCCACCGCAACCGCTTGGGCACTCATCGCCAAAAGCCCCACCAAAGCCAATCTTTGACCACACCGCTTCCAGCTGCTGCCAGGAATCATCCTAACGACCTCCATACTGAGTAGTGTTTTTTACCGGATGGTACGACCTACACTCAGTATGGCTAAAGCTATGGGGCTAAAGCCTCGGAGGAAGTGCCTAAATTAGGCATGAAGGCACCATGAAGCTGGCACCAGGCAAAACAGTATTGATACGGTCATGATCTGAGCCGCAACTAGCGGGGATGTTGCACCATCAAACGGCGCACCTCTTCGGCATGGTATGAACTTCGGGTAAGGGGGGACGAAACAACCTGCAGAAAACCCTTAGCTTCTCCCACTTCTCGCCAGGCATTGAACTGTGCGGGAGTAATAAAATTCGCGACCGGTAAGTGCTTGGGGCTGGGTTGCAAATATTGTCCCAGGGTTAAGATGTCGCAGTCCACCGCCCGCAGGTCATCCATCACCTGCTGCACTTCGGCATCTGTTTCCCCCAAACCAGCCATAAGGCCAGATTTGGTATACACCTGAGGGGCCATCTCACGGGTTCGCCGCAGCAGTGCTAGGGAGCGGGCATAATCCCCTTGGGGGCGCACCCGGCGATACAAGCGGGGGACGGTTTCGGTGTTGTGGTTGAGTACCTCGGGTTGGGCCGCCAGGATTGTACCCAGGGCATCCCAGTTGCCGCATAAATCTGGAATTAAGACTTCGATGGTGGTCCCCGGTGAACTTTGCCTTACGGCTTCAATACAGGCTACAAACTGACTGGCACCACCGTCATCCAGGTCGTCGCGGTTGACGGAGGTAATAACTACGTGGTTCAGCTTCATGCGCCGCACTGACTCTGCCAGGCGCACCGGCTCAGTCGGGTCCAGGGCTTTCGGCTTTTTCTCGAAGTCAATGTCGCAGTAGGGACAGGCACGGGTACAGGCAGGTCCCATGATCAAAAACGTTGCCGTTCCGGCCTTAAAGCACTCCCCAATGTTGGGACAGGAGGCTTCTTCGCAGACCGTGTTTAAGCCTAAATCCTGCAAAATTGCCTTAACTTCGCCAACTCGCTCCCACTGGGGAGCTTTTACCCGGAGCCAATCTGGTTTTACTGCCACAATGTTTACTCAATGTCGCTTCCTGACTTCCCATCATAACAAGCATAGATAGCCTGTAGGTCAAGCGTTCCAGAAGTGGTAGATAGCAGTATTCTACAGATATGGTTGCCCCTTCTCCCCTCAGACGTTGCGCAATGGTGCTGTGCTACCTGGCTGCCGGTATTCTGGCGGCAGGGGTCTGGCGCGATTTTATGGCTACTGCCGATGGCCAGTTTCAACAGCAATTTCAGCGGCTGCGGCTGGAACGGTATCAAACCCATTTGACCCAGGCTCCTGAGACTTTGGCCACCGCGAATCTGCAAATTGTGATTTATCTGGGGCAGCGACAACTGGTGTTGCTGCAAAATGACCAGGTGATCAAAGATTTTCCCGTCGCCATTGGGCAAGACGACTGGCAGACCCCGGTGGGGACGTTCAAAGTTCAATCCATGCGGAAGCAGCCCCACTGGCAGCACCCCATCACCAAACAATCCATCGGTCCTGGCCCCGATAATCCCCTGGGTAACCGATGGATTGGCTTTTTAGAAGAGGGGGAATTTTTCATTGGCATCCACGGCACCAACCAGGACACCTTAATTGGCCAGGCCGTATCTCACGGCTGTGTGCGCATGTTTAATGAGGATATTCAAGCCCTATACGATCAGGTGAAAATTGGCACTCCAGTAGTGGTCAAACCGTAGTTGCTTCGGCTATGGCCTCGTTCAACTATACCGGAACTGCCATTTCTAGCCCAGCCGTATCCAGGTCCAGGGTTTGCCAGGGTTTACCATCCAGGGCCATTTGTTCAATCAGGCTGGCCAACCGGAGCGCCTTCAGGGCCTGTTCTCCACCAACGGAGGGTTTTTCGCCCCCTCGCACACAGTTAACAAAATGCTCTAACTCGGCATGGAGGGGTTCAATGTTGCTGGTATAGACCTTTTCGATCAGGCCGTCTTGGCGATAAAGGACCTGACCGTAGTCGGTAGAACAGTTGGCCGTCGTCTGCCGATGGATCAGAATTTCGTTATCAAGAAAGTCGGCATCGGTTAGAGAATTTTTGCAGTGGGCCGTAATTGTGCGAATTTTGCGGTGGGTGACTTTGCTGGCGGTCAGGGTGGCGACAATACCATTGCTGAACCCCAGAGTCGCCGTCACATAATCGAGATAGCCCGAGCTAGATGCACGACTGCCGTTAGCGGTTAAGGTCGATACCGAGGAATTGGCGAGTTCCAGCAGCAGATCAATATCGTGGATCATCAAATCAAGCACCACTGAGACGTCGTTGGCCCGTTGGGAATAGGGACTCATGCGACGGGCCTCCAGGGCCAGCAGTTCCTCGGTCTTTAATACCTTATGCAGTTCCTGAAAAGAAGGATTGAAGCGCTCGATATGCCCCACCTGCAAAATACAGTTAGCGGTGGCGGCGGCATTCACCAGAGACTCTGCTTCAGCGATGCTGGCTGCGATGGGCTTTTCAATCAATACATGTACCCCGGCCTGCAAACAGGCCATTCCCACCGGGTGATGCAGCCGGGTTGGCACGGCAATACAAACCGCATCAACATGATCCAGTAGATCTTGATAGTCTTCGAAAAACCGGATGCGATATTTACCGGCTGTATCGAGCCCCCGCTCTACATTGACATCCGAAACCCCTACCAATTCAACATCCTTCAAGCGGCTCAGAACACGGGTGTGATGCTGGCCCATGTTACCAACGCCAATGACACCGACACGAATAGGTTCAGGCAGAGTTCGGGATAGATGCATATCTAATTCCGTCGTGGATCGTTGCTCTTGCACGTGTGTCCCTCCTTTTCGGGACGCAGAAACGCTACGAAATAACCGGCAAGCTAAATCAGGATAAAAAAATACCCCAGCAGCGACAAAGTCACCCAGATATTATCACAATGCTTAGTATTGTAAAGAACAACTACGAGAACTCACGACTACCGCGGCTACAGAGGACAATCCCCCAAAATTTTGATAAAGACCGCCCCCTTAAGAGATTTCTATTAAAACCGTCATCCAAATTACGGACTCGCCATGCTCTCGCAGTAGCCTATAGTCTCGAAAGCCTATAGGGGCTGGATGATGATTAGCTAGAGCCCTCTAACCCTAACCTTACCCAGGACTGATTCCATCGAAAGCTGTGGCAGTTTTCCAGGCGGCTAAGTGCTTGTCCAAAATTATTTTTCCTGTAAACCACCCAAAAGCCCTGCTATTACTTGACCGCATATGTAAATGATTCTGCTCAGGCACTTATAAACCGAGTCCAGCTCGAAAACCGTAGCTTTCCCTTAGCCAAAACTCCACGTCTGGACTTGGACCAGGTTTAGCTTTCATTGTTACACCGGTTGAGCAAGCAGCCTCAGTTTTCCAGACGTCTATAGCTGTCTTCTTCGACCGCCTGATGAGAAAACCAAGGAGACCCGTCCGCCGCTGGTGAAGCCTGGGGAGGAGGCTCTACCGGTAGGGGTCTGACTAAAATGTTCTCTAACTTAGGGCCATCGGTAGAGCGAACAACCCACTCATGCTCACCAAAGATCAGGGTGTCCCCCTCCCGGGGAATTTTTTGCAGCTGGTAAATGAGAAATCCTCCCAGGGTTTGATAATCCTCAGACTCAGGCAAATCAACCTGGAGCAGTTCGTTGACCTCATCCAGATGGGTGTGGGCCTTAACTAAATACGACTGGTCGTCCAGAATTTGTACTAAAAGTTCCTCTTCGCTCTCGGGCTCATGCATCTCCCCAATAATTTCGCTGGTCAGGTCTGTCAGGGTAAGGAGCCCGGCAGTGCCCCCAAATTCATCTACCACAATCACCAGTTTCTGGCCGGTGCGTTGCATGGTGGCCAACAGCTCGTGGAGGGGCGTATACTCCGGCACAAATCGGGCTGGTTTCACCCAGGGTTTGATGGGGGCATCTAAGGTAATGCGATGGCGGGCCAGCAACTGCCAGAGATGTTTCAGGTCAACCACTCCCTGAATATCATCTAAAGATTCTCCCATAACCGGATAGCGAGAATGCCCTGTAGTCGCTACCGCTTCCAGCAGATCGCGAAAGCTAGCATTGGCATTAACAGCATCAATCTGAGTCCGGGGAATCATAATTTCTCCGGCAGTCACCTCCCGAAATTCAAAGACATTCGTTAGTAATTCCCGCTCTTCGGCATCCAGGTCGGGGGTTTCGGCGGTGGTGCGAATCATCAACTGCAGTTCTTCTGGAGTAAGGCGGCTATAGCTAAACTGATTGCTGTATTGAATGTTGAACAGCCGGAGTAACAGCCAGGTGGATTGATTCAAAATCCAGATAAAGGGATTGAAAAAGCGGGCAATAGTCAAGCTGGGAGGCCCCAAGAACCGGGCCAGGCGCTCGGGGTAAAGCATGGCCACCGATTTGGGACAGAGCTCTCCCAACACAATTTGTAAATAGGCCACCAGTAAAAATGCCACTGGAATTGAAATGGCATGGGCAATGACCTGGCTGCGAAATTCTGAAATAGGTAACCGGATAATGGCAAAGGCAACGATAATCGCCATGGTACTTTCGCCAATCCAGCCCAGGGCCAAACTCGACAGGGTAATGCCCAGTTGGGTCGTAGACAGTAGTCGATCGAGGCTACGCTGCAAATGCTGTACCGTTTTAGCCTGCAAATCTCCTTGAAAGACTAACTGACTAATGCGGGAGCGACGTACCGATACGATAGAAAATTCTGCCGCGACGAAAAAGGCATTAATGCTAATCAGTAGCAAGACCGCCATTAAACGGGAGGCAATCGCCATCGGAGGCAATGTTTCGGGGATAACCACACTCAAGACAAAGATATAGGGCAGCATAAGTCAGTCATTGAGTAAAGGTTGATCCTTCAACAATGAACCGTATGGAGACCCAACCCCGCTCTTGCTAAATGATTGCCCCATTCCTACGCGAATGTCTAACTCCATTGGTGAAACAGATAAGCCCCGGTCATCTATATCCAGTCCAGCCTGAAAACCGTAGCTTTTCCATTGGTCAAACTCCACTTCTGGACATGAACAAGATTAGCTGCACAGCATTGCATGGTGCGAGAGAAAGCCGAAGCTGAAAAAGCATAAATCGCAGGGAATGACAAAACAATCTAAAGCATGCCTGAGGGAGATGAACCGGCTTTCGGCTAGCCACCCCCGCTAATGCGGTTTTGAACGTCTTGCAAGATATCTGCTTCGTTGAGTAGGATGACAGCTTTTTGCCCTGAGGCGGCGTTGCTGCGGTTTACCGGTGCTCCGCTTGTAGGCCGAGATTCGGGCTGGCGCACCCCCGTTAGCGCTTGCCGACCCAGCGTAAACCCCCAGGAGGCACTGATAACACCTGACCCAATCATGAGGGACAGCAAAATTAATGTGAACGCAACAGCAGGGTTCATGGCAGGTTTACCTTACGTTTGCCTAGCTTTTAGGGCAGCTGTATAGCTTAACCATAAGGATAACGACAAATTGATTGGATGGGGGTAACGCACGGCAATTCTAATCAGGTCTATTAGGGCTGATTACAATACAGCATAGGTTACGGGTTCAGTAGTGTAAGCTATAGTTTTAATGGCTTTTTTAGACTGAGTCTGAGGCCATAGCCAGGGTTGGCCGAGCGGATTAGGCAGCGAACTCATAATTCGCCTTAGGCAGGTTCGACTCCTGCACCCTGGATTCTGCTTCATTTAATAGTCGATTGATACCAAGTCCAGCTCGGGATCTGGAGCTTTCTCTCAGGCAAAACTCCACTTCTGGGCCTGGACAAGGTTTATCAAGCATGTGCAGCTTGACGACTATAGCTTGCCCTCAGGAATGGCAAGGCAATGTTGCTTGCCCAGGCACATCTAAGCCCCAGACGGTTCATCTGAGGCTTAGGCCAAAAAGGCTGCTAAGAGCTAGCAGGCTGTCGGAGAAATAAGGGTTTGCCGCTATATGTAGCGTTCCCTGCCAGCCCCAAAACAGCTGTAGCGTCAATTTTCGATTACTCCGACCAGCTGCCAGGCCAGCCTAAAAGGGCTCAAAAATAAACTCCGTGCCAACGGTAGGAACCTGACTACTGGGCAGGGTCAACAGTGAAGCGGTGTAAGGATTCGCCAAGTCAGGAACCCGGATCGTTGGATCCGAGGTATTCTGATACCTCATCAGAGCGTCGAACTCTCTTGAGAGGTTGGCGCTGTCTGCTAGCACTTCCCGATCGCGGAACCCAAAACCAAATATATTGCCAAGCTGTCGTCCGAAAGAGCGATTGGTATAAAAGTTGCCAGACTGATCAGAAAGAATTTCTTCCATCGCGTCTGGTATGGTTTGAGGAGCTTCTACAGATTGTGCCCTGGCCTCAGATGCCGAAACAGCGGCTACAGCTAGGAGGGAAAGGGTTGCTCCAGCCAGATGCGTTAACTTAATGTCCATAACACACACTCCTCATTACAATTTGGCAGAGCAGGTTCATCAGTTCTCGAGCCGTTTAGGTGTCTCTGCTCTTTGGTCAGCATTATTTTTCCCCGTTGGGGCAATAATGTGCATCACGGATTCTGGTCCGTTTAGGTTCCTTTATATCGCATCAGGCAGAAATCGGAGCATTTTTTAAGAATTTAATTGCCATGAATCAGGTCTTACTCCCCATCGCGACCCACGAATTAGCCAACGTCTCTTTAGAAGAGGTGAGATCGTACCTGCTCAGTCTGTTTTGCCAGGGGGCCTACCAGGAAGGAGAGTTCGTCCTTTCTTCGGGCCAGCGCAGCAGTTACTACATCAATGGCAAGTTAGTGACCCTGCATCCCCAGGGGGCACTCATGGTGGGTCGGCTCCTGCTCGAACTCTTACCTTCATCAGTCCAAGGAGTCGCCGGTTTAACCCTGGGAGCAGATCCCATTGTGACCGCTGTTAGCCTGGTGGGTGCCTACCAAAACCGGGCAATTTTTCCCTACATCGTCCGTAAAGAAGCAAAGGGGCATGGTACCCAGGCTTATATTGAAGGAGTTCCACTGCCTGAGGGCAGCCCCATCGCCGTACTGGAGGATGTCGTCACCACCGGACAGTCTGCTCTAAAAGCTGTAGAACGCCTCAGAGCTGCAGGCTATGCTGTGACCCAAATCCTGGCCCTAGTTGATCGACAGCAGGGGGGCGCAGAACTCTACCAACAAAAAGGTCTAAATTTTCAAACTGTGTTTACTATCAAAGACATTCAAACCTATTGGGCCAGCCGTAACGCCGAGTGACTTCTCCCAAAACCCGCCCCGATATCGGCTTCATTCCTACCCCCGATGACGCCATTGCCGCCATGCTCAAACTGGCAGAGCTTACCCCCGCCGATCACGTTTATGACCTGGGGTGTGGCGATGGGCGGCTCTTAATTCAAGCTGCCCTCGATTACGGAGTTACCGCTGTAGGCATTGATGTTGATGCAGATTTGTTAGCAACCGCCCGCACTAAAGCTGAGGCGGCTGGCGTGGGCCAACAGCTACAGTTTTTCCGAAACGATCTGTTTGAGTGCGCTGTGAATGATGCCACCGTCGTCTTTATCTATTTATTGCCTCATCTCAACATGCGACTGCGGCCTCGCCTGTTACAGCAACTACGGCCCGGAGCCCGCATTATTTCCCATCAATTTGACATGGGGAACTGGCCCCCCGACCTTACCCTGCGGCTAGAGCCCTCCGAAGAAGAGTCTGTCCTACATGTATGGCGAATCCCCAAAGTCATTTCACCAGAACTGATGGCGAGCAACTAAACAGGGTGCTGTGGTTACGCCACAACACCCCAGGGCAGACCCTATGGACCGATTTGCTTAATTGCCAGGCTTTTTGCAAATCCAATACTTACTCATGAAATGCACCTGATTGGTGACCTGCTCAAATCCTGCCGCAGTGAGACGTACATTTAAATCGTCAGTTGTGTAGTGGCGATAGTAGGGTTCGTGGAACATGATCGGGAAGTTTTCCATCGCCACCCTAAACTCGGGGGAATCTTCCATTTGAATGGAATCGCAAATGACAAAAGTGCCCCCTGGCCGGATGACCCGATAAGCCTCATTAATAACGTTTTGACGCGCCTCAGCCGGTAGTTCGTGGAATAAAAAGACACTCACCGTAGCTTCGAAATAGTTGTCCACGAAAGGTAACTCTTCTGCATTCGCCCTGACCAGTTGGGGCAAAACTGTCGGCTTTACTGAGAGCAGTTCATTCGCCTTGCGCAAATAGGTGGGAGATAGATCAACACCGTAGAGAGAGGCTTTGGGCAACATATCGCGAATCATACTCAGGGTACGCCCTGTACCGCAGGCGATATCGAGGATTTTTCCTCGTTGCCCTGCCGCCGTTTGGGCCAGACCCGCTTTCAGTGGTGCCAAAATACGACGACGCATGGCATCAGCCGTGCCGTTGAAAAGAATTTCTACCTGCAAATCATACAAATTAGCAGACATTTCACTCAGGTAGCCGTCTTTCTGGTAATGAAAGTTCTGCAAGTAGTACTTGGGGTAGTCTGACGTATCAATACTGGTATCAAACTGATGGTAAACCCGGTTATTGAAACGCTCCCAAATACTAGGAACATCCAAACACACCATGGGATAAAACCGGAAAAAGTCAGCCCAGGGATTATCGAAAAGGCTTTCTTTGGGATACACCCCAGCCTCAGCATCTTGCCAATCCTGGTCGAGCAGATCATTCATCCGCTTTTGCAACAGCATCAAAGTTGAGGCGTCCAGTTCCTGAGTCTTAACCTCTTGGGGCGGGTTAACCAGCTTCATCAGCTGGGTACTCACGGTTTTATGGGTAAGACCGAAATAACTTTTACCCTGCTGGAAAGTTTGATAAGCCAGCTTTGTCAGTGTGTCAGGCATACCACCAATCGCATCTCATTAATATTTTGTCGTTAGAACTTTATCTAACGTGAATAATTGTAACGAACTTTTCAGGAGAATGCTCTCCACAAAAAAATAGAAGGAGACATGGATACCCATGCCTCCTTCCTTAAGATGGCGACAGCTCGCCTTCCTTCTTAATCTGTGCGATTAGCAGTCGTAGTACAGCGCCAGCTCATAGGGGTGGGGCCGCAGACGCATGGGGTTGACTTCGTTGTCGAGCTTGTACTCGATCCAGTTGCTGATGAAGTCTTCGGTGAACACGCCGGTGGTGGTTAGGAAAGTGTGGTCCGCTTCCAGAGCCTTCAGGGCATCCAGCAGGGAACCGGGGGTGGAGGGAATCTTGGCCAGCTCTTCAGGGCTGAGGTCGTAAATGTCCACATCCAGCGGATCGCCGGGATCAATCTGGTTCTTGATGCCGTCGATGCCAGCGCAGAGCATGGCGGCGAAGGCCAGGTAGGGGTTGGAGGTGGCGTCAGGGCAGCGGAACTCCAGACGCTTCGCCTTGGGGCTGTCGCCAGAGAGGGGAATCCGCACGGAAGCGGAACGGTTGCCCTGGGAGTAGGCCAGGTTCACCGGAGCCTCAAACCCGGGCACCAGACGCTTGTAGGAATTGGTGGTGGGGTTGGTGAAGGCCAGCAGCGCCGGGGCATGACGCAGAATACCGCCGATGTACCACAGGGCGGTCTGGCTCAGGCCAGCGTAGCGGTCACCGGCAAAGGTGGGTTCACCGTTGTTCCAGATGGACTGGTGGGTGTGCATGCCGGAGCCGTTGTCGTTAAACAGAGGCTTGGGCATGAAGGTGACGGTCTTGCCGTACTTCTTAGCGACGTTCTTGATGCAGTACTTGTAAATCATCAGCCAGTCGGCGGCCTGCACCAGTTCCCCAAAGCGAATGCCCAGTTCACACTGGCCACCGGTAGCTACCTCATGGTGGTGCTTCTCGATGGGAACCCCCAGAGACCCCATGGCCAACAGCATTTCGGAGCGCATGTCCTGGGAGGTATCGGTGGGAGCAACGGGGAAATAACCCTCTTTGTAGCGGGGTTTATAGCCCAGGTTTCCACCTTCTTCTTCGCGACCGGTGTTCCAGCGACCTTCTACGCTGTCCACGTAGTAGTAAGCGGAGTGCTCGTTCTGGTCGAAGCGAACATCATCAAAGATGAAGAACTCAGCCTCAGGGCCAAAGAATGCGGTATCGCCAATACCGGTGGACTTCAGGTAGTCGATGGCCTTGGTGGCGATCGCCCGCGGGCAGCGCTCATACAGCTGACCAGTCCGGGGCTCTTTGATCGTGCAGATCATGCTCAGGGTCGGCTCTTTCATGAAGGGGTCGATCCAGGCGGTGTCAGGATCGGGCACCATCATCATGTCTGACTCGTTGATGGCCTTCCAACCGCGAATACTGGAACCGTCGAAGGCCACCCCATCGGTAAAGCTACTCTCATCGATCTGGCTCTTGTGCACGGTCAGGTGCTGCCAGATGCCGGGCAAGTCAATAAATTTCAGGTCAATTAATTGAATGCCTTCATCCTCAATTCTTTTCAGGATGTCTGCTGCGGTTGCCATGAACTACTCCTTAAACCTCTATAGCGTTCAAACTTCAGGAGAAACAGAAGAGCGATGTACATGAATGATGCCGGGTCGTGAAGCAACGGCCAGGTGCAACGCCGCTAGGACCGCTGACCACGCCAAAACCATCACAGAACGCCATACACCGACATGGCAAAGAAAACTTTGCCACATCTGCAAAGCCTGTTCCTCAGGCATCAACTCATCTGCCTAATCGTAGAAACAGGGGTTCGCTTGTTTTGTATCAGTTACTACCTTTTGTCAGGAGATGGGAACAAATTGATTGGTCAATTCAGGATTTTTGATGGTAAGCAGGCTCCCCGAGAATTCTTGTAAAAACATATGGCGATATAAAAACCCTTGCTTTGGTGGCTTCAGATACTTTCTTTAGAGGGTTCAGATTGCCCATTCCCAAGGATTCAGGACTTTGTGTTGTCGCTGAATTATAAGTAATCCTACGGAGATGCCAGGCCATTATCCCCCGCTTTTGGGGGGCTTCAGTTTCAAAGTATGTTGTTTTGTAACGATTCCCTCATCAAGGAGGGCCACAATCCTTATCAAAGAGCGTGGAGGGTAATTCGCCGTGGTAGACTTTCACGAGAGATGAAACCCGTTGCAGCCCTTGGTTTGACCGAATGTTGGGGCTGCAACCAAACCCAAAAACCTTGCTGTTTGCCTACTGAGAGTTGGGAGATAACATTCATGCGGGATGCCGTAACGACGCTAATCAAGAGCTACGACGACACTGGGCGCTACCTTGACCGCAGTGCTCTTGAGTCCATTAAGTCCTACTTCGACACGGGGCTTGATCGGGTTAAAGCCGCAACCATGATTAGCGCAACCGCGTCTTCAATTGTTAAAGAAGCCGGTTCTAAGCTGTTTGAGCAGGTGCCCGAACTCATTCGCCCCGGCGGTAACGCCTACACCACCCGTCGCTATGCGGCCTGCCTGCGCGATATGGACTACTACCTGCGCTACGGCAGCTATGCTCTGGTGGCTGGTGATTCCGATTTGCTTGACGAGCGGGTACTCACTGGTCTGCGGGAAACTTACAATTCCCTCGGGGTTCCCATCGCTCCTACGGTGATCGGCATTCAGATCATGAAGGAAATTGTCAAAGCAAAGGCTCAAGAATCGGGCATTGAAGATGCGTCCTTCATCGACCAGCCCTTCGACTACATGTGCCGGGAACTGAGCGAACTCAGTGTCTAGCCATACCTTGAGCCCAGAAATTGTAGGGTGGGCAATGCCCACCGTCCCTCTGGGCTGAGTAGATTTCGAGATGTTTGTTGCCGTTAACTCTTCTCATAGCTTCGTTTAAGAGGATGATCTCTTAAGCCGGAATTTTCTGAAAGAGGTGCTACCAAGCGCCTCTTTCTTTTTGAACCTTTAACCTGGACATTTCTGCCGATGGTAGATTCCCCCCTGGCCCTAGGCATCGATTTCGGCACCTCCGGCATTCGAGGAGCGGTTGTTGACCTGCAGAAACAGGTCCTGTGGCAGCATCGCCGTCCCTACCCGAATACTGGTGGTGGCTTAGTCGAAAGCTGGAAAGCTGCACTTTTTCGGATCTTAGAAGCGTTGCCCCTGCAGGTGGCCCAAAGCATTGGTGCGATCTCCATGAACGGGACCTCATCGACCGTCCTGCTATGCAATGCCGAGGGGCAACCGTTGATAGCCCCTCTCATGTACAACGACGGGAGAGGAGCCGAAGTGCTCGATCAAGTGCGGGCTCTGGCATCGGTGGATGGTCCCGTCATCAGCGCCACATCCAGCCTGGCCAAACTGCTCTGGTGGCATCGCACCCTTCCCAAGGATCTTTGGGACCAATCAGTCTATTTCCTGTCTCAGGCCGATTGGCTCAGTGCCCAACTCCACGGGCAATGGGGCATCAGCGATTATCACAACAGCCTGAAGCTGGGCTATGACGTGGGGAACCTCTGCTATCCGGACTGGATGGGTCACCATCCCTGGAGCCATGTGTTGCCCCAGGTGGTTGCTCCAGGACATGTCATTGGGGGGGTGAAACAAGAGCTCGCCCATCAATTCAACCTCCCTGTTACCTGCCAGGTCATCGCGGGCACCACCGACAGCATTGCCGCCTTCCTGGCCAGCGGTGCCGAGCACATTGGGGATGCTGTGACATCCCTCGGCTCGACTCTGGTACTCAAACTGCTCAGTCAGCAGCGGGTGGATGCCAGCCAATACGGTATCTACAGCCATCGTTTCGGAGATCTATGGCTGGCGGGAGGCGCTTCGAATACCGGTGGGGCCGTTTTGCAGCATTTTTTCGATTCCTCCACCCTGACCCGGCTGAGCCAGCAGATTGACCCGGAAACACCTGTCGAGTTGGACTACTACCCCCTACTCGCTCCTGGGGAACGGTTTCCGATTAATGATCCAGATTTACCGCCCCGACTTACCCCCCGCCCCAGCGATGATATAGCCTTCCTCCAGGGTCTTCTGTGGGGGATGAGCCGCATCGAAAAGCAGGGGTATGATCTGCTGCAGCAATTAGGAGCTTCACCCCTCCGGCAGATTTATACCGCCGGGGGCGGTGCCCACAACGAAGCCTGGCGGAAAATGCGGCAGCACCTGCTGCAAACGCCCATTAAAATAGCCGCCCATCCGGAGGCGGCTGTTGGGTCAGCTTATCTGGCTCTAAGGAGTTTGCATTCAGGCTGATGCAGCCAAGCAAAATTCATGGAGCCGCAGCCATAGACCGAACTTAGAGATCGAACTGGTTTCCGCGACGGTACTGCAAATAAGCTGCAACAAACAGCCCAGCCAACGTTACCGGAATCAGTCCTAACACAATACCGCTGAGCAACGGTTCAACCACAGTGGTACTCCTTACAGAACTCTAACAACACAGAACACTCAAAGTTGGAATTCTTCGAGCTAAGGTTACCTTCTAGCATAAGCTTAAACGGGGTTAAGCGAAGGTGTTTGCCCCCAGAATCGGCATGAATATTCTCTCATCCCCGTAATTTCTCCCGGTGTCTTTCCTGTGAGGGAACTCTGGGCAGCTTAGAAAGCTTAAGATTATGTAGTAAAGCCCGTTTAAATTCTTTAGATTGCGTAACATTGAAGAGACGTTCCACCCACTCAGCCTTGGCTCAAGAGACATTGCACGAACAAACCGAAGACCTCAGCGCCATGCTTAAGCGGACGGCTTTGGTTTTGCTAGCTGTAGTCATGGCTGTAGTGCTGGTAATCGCCGGATTCCGAAAGATGCAGGCTTCTGAACCCTACATTAAAGAAGTTCTAGCTCAAGAGGGTAATGCCGATCGGGGTGAAGCCATCTTCAAAATGAACTGCGCCGTCTGCCATGGGATCGAAGCCACCGGAGAAGTCGGCCCTACCCTCAGGGGCGTCTCAGATCACAAAACAAAAGTCAGTCTGATCAAGCAAGTGATTAGCGGCAAAACCCCTCCCATGCCACAGTTCCAGCCAAATGCACAGGATATGGCTGATTTGTTGAAGTATCTGGAGAAGTTGTAGTTTCCAGAGATCGCCTCAAACAAGGCTCAGATGTTAACTTGCTGACAAAAACTTCCCTTCCAAAGACTGGAGGCTCGCAGTTTTGTAACGGTTTATGAGAGAAAGGTAGATTGAGTTACAGGTTCAGCCCCTGGCTTCTCATAATCTCTACAACCGTTGCCCCGAAGCGGATGGCGCGACTATTGCGGGGATCTCTACTGGCAGATTTGGGCCTCATATCCTCTTTTTGGAGAAATCTTTCTTTACAAGTCTGAGAATATGCAGTAATATTTGGTTACACAGGTAAAAAACATACATATTTACGTTTGAACCCTGTGAGTACCTTGAAACATAAATAAGGACTAATACATCATGACAACTACTCTACAGCAGCGCTCTAGCGCTAACCTGTGGGAGCAGTTCTGTCAGTGGGTCACCAGCACCGAAAACCGCCTCTACATTGGCTGGTTCGGCGTGTTGATGATCCCCACTTTGCTGGCAGCAACTGCTTGCTACGTCATTGCTTTCGTAGCTGCCCCCCCCGTCGACATCGACGGCATCCGTGAGCCCGTGGCTGGCTCCCTGATGTACGGCAACAACATCATCTCCGGTGCGGTTGTGCCGTCTTCCAACGCTATCGGTCTGCACTTCTACCCCATCTGGGAAGCCGCTTCCCTGGATGAGTGGCTGTACAACGGTGGCCCCTACCAGTTCGTCATCTTCCACTTCCTGATTGGCGTTTTCTGCTACATGGGTCGTGAGTGGGAACTGAGCTACCGTCTCGGTATGCGTCCCTGGATCTGCGTGGCTTACTCTGCTCCCGTAGCAGCTGCCACCGCAGTATTCCTGATTTACCCCCTGGGTCAGGGCTCCTTCTCTGACGGAATGCCCCTGGGTATCTCCGGTACCTTCAACTTCATGTTGGTGTTCCAGGCTGAGCACAACATTCTGATGCACCCCTTCCACATGTTGGGTGTGGCCGCTGTGTTCGGTGGCAGCCTGTTCTCCGCCATGCACGGTTCTCTGGTGACCTCTTCTCTGGTGCGTGAAACCACCGAGACCGAGTCCCAGAACTACGGCTACAAGTTCGGCCAGGAAGAAGAGACCTACAACATCGTTGCAGCCCATGGCTACTTCGGTCGTCTCATCTTCCAATATGCCAGCTTCAACAACAGCCGCAGCCTGCACTTCTTCCTGGGTGCCTGGCCTGTAATTGGCATCTGGTTCACCGCCCTGGGCATCAGCACCATGGCGTTCAACCTGAACGGGTTCAACTTCAACCAGTCGATTCTGGATTCTCAGGGTCGGGTGATTGGCACCTGGGCAGACGTGATCAACCGCGCCAACCTGGGTATGGAAGTCATGCACGAGCGCAACGCTCACAACTTCCCTCTGGACCTGGCGACTGCTGAGGCTCCCGAAATCATCGGCTAGTCATTGGCTTATACCAATTAAATGTGAAGCTGCGCTTAATAATGCAATCACTCGGAAGATAAACTCCTTGTCTAGCAAGACTTCTGGTTCAGAGAGCGTGAAAATATTAGGCTCACCTTCATAACGAATTGGTATTAGTCCATAAATAAAGAAAGCGTCCCCTGCGGGGGCGCTTTTTTATTGGAAGTATGATGCTACTCAGATCGAACGTAAAAGACTTTTAGGAGCCCCCCATGGAATGGACCCCTGAAGCGGAAGCTCGCTTGAAAGAGATTCCTTTTTTTGTGCGCCCTGCTGCTCGCAAAAAGATCGAAAAATTTGCCCAGGAGCAGGGCTTAAACCAGATTAGTGAAGCAACTTACGAAGCAGCGAAAAAGCAGTTTGGTTGATTGAAATTGAAAAATGGATTGAACAAGACCTGATCTAAGAAGGCTTGAACAGCATCAGCTCTAACTTCTTGGGTAGAGGCGATGGCTAGTGTTTGTATATCCAAAGCCGGGAACCAGGGACTTTGAGCAACCTGGTCAGACCTGCCTTCGTTTTTGTTCAAGCCATAGACCCGAATCTCGTTGTTAATCCAACACCAAACTTCAGGTATCTGCAGTGCTGTGTAGCGCTTCCATTTGGGTTCCCGCCCGCCGGTAATAACGACTAATAAACTAATTTTAATTATCCTACGAAGACCTGGGGCGCTGCCGTTGGTTTAGGCAGAACCAGTCTCAGGTTTGCCCTTAGTCATGGGTTGGATCCAGCGGAGAAAGACAGCCCCGCTTTAAATAAATTTACTGCTTCAGCTCAAGCGTCCAACCCGGCTTTCCCGACCCAAACCCCTGAATTGCCGTGGGGTCTCTGTCTAGGGATGTAGTCCTCAGGATTGATTTTTCCGTTAAAAAACGTGACTTTATGTAACGAAAGTTGCCTTGACGCGCCCTGAAAGTTACGCGAAACTACATCTAATGCAAGCAATGACTCACTAATCAATACAGCTCAATACAGGGTATTGACTTTCATAATGAACACGAGGTGGGTTATTTGCGAAATGCTTAGTAGGATTAAGTTAGTTTAGTTCTACAGACTTTAACATCAGTTAAGTGGGTAGTGAAGCCCGTGGAAAGCTTCTGCGGGATCAAGAGGTAAGCGATTTATGGAAACGTTAGAGTTCATCATTTACCCCGACGGTCGCGTGAAAGAAATGGTGACTGGCATTGTGGGTTCTTCCTGTGCGGAGGTTACTGCCGCCATTGAAGAGCAGCTTGGCCATGTCGTTTCCCAGCAAACCACGGCTGAGTACTACGCTCAGCCCAATCATGAATCTGTCGCTGAACAAGCGTCATCCCAGGTGTCTTACAGCCAGTGGTAACGGTTTTAACTCCCAAGTCCTTTAGTCTCTAGGTAATTCACGAGAAATGTCACACTTTAGCCAAATCAAAACCAAAATTCGCAATTTAGATGCCCTTAAAGGCGCTCTGACCGATCTTGGTGCTGCCTGGAAGTCTGGCCCTTGTGAAATCCGGGGCTATCGAGGACAAACCGAGCAAGCTGAGGTGGTTATCCCTCAGGACAACGGCTACGACATTGGCTTCCGTCTAAATCCAGAAACCAAAGAATACGAGCTGTTAGCTGACCTGCAGTACTGGCAACAGCCCCTTACGGTTGAAGGCTTCCTGCGTCAGGTAACCCAGCGATACGCCTACAACACGGTGCTGACCCAGGCAACCCAGCAGGGGTTCCAGCTGGCTGAAGAGCAGATTAGAGAAGATGGTTCTGTGCGGCTGGTAGTCCAGCGCTGGAACGGCTAATCCCAACCTTTAATTAAATGTCACTGAATTAAGCTGAAACCAACCCCTGCAAATTGCTGAAAGCCTTGCTCTGCCGTAGGGTGGGCACCGCCCACCAGCCTTATGTCAGTGACATTGACCTTTAATTCGCTTTCTCAAGAAGGGGCTTCTGGCCCCTTCTGTTGTATTCCCCCTCCCGAAGTTCACTCCTGAAGTTCACCACGAGTACCATGTCCGATTTTGAACCGCAAAACAGCAACCAGCCCACTGGCCTGGAGCCTGAACTGGGCGGGCAGCTGCGTCAGCAAGACATTCGTACCGGCTTTGAACCTGAGTTGGGCGGTCAGCTGCGCCAGCAAGGCGTGTATGTGGATGAGGTCACCTGCATTGGCTGCAAGCACTGCGCCCACGTTGCCCGTAATACCTTTTACATTGAGCCTGACTATGGTCGGTCCCGAGTGTATCGGCAAGATGGCGATACTGAAGAGGTGATTCAGGAAGCTATCGATACCTGCCCCGTAGACTGCATCCACTGGGTGGACTACACCGAACTGAAGCAGCTAGAGGCAGACCGGAAACATCAGGTCATTCCCGTAGCGGGCTTTCCGGTGGATAAAGCCATGTCAACCCTGCGGAAGCGGCAGAATAAGGTCGAGGCTGAGCGACGGCGCTCTCACTCCTGAGCATCAGGGTTGGGGGATGTTATGGGCGTAATGACAACCTCCCCCGACGGCAAAAACTGAATTTCGACAACCGATGCTGCCCCGGCTGGAAATTGGGGAACAGGTTCACCCGTTGGAGGCAGGTTGAGTGTTTCTTGTTGCTGCTGAGATCGCGCCGACAGCGGGATAATGGACTGAAGGCGTCCCTCCTGGTCAATCGTCAACCGATACTGCAGAGATTCGGACTGATTAGGTAGGGGGGTCCAGTTTTGCTGAATCTGCTGCCTGAGCTGCTCCTGCCAGGGTAGGGGAGCGTTGGCTGTAGCCGCTGGTTGGTCTGCAGCTTGCTGTTCGGGGGCAGCTCCCGCGATTTCATTTCCAGACGGTTCCGGCAAGCTTAGGCTTTCAGGCTGTGGAGCAGGTTCCGCAAAAACCTCTGCTTCACCGGCTCCCTCGCTTCGAGAAGCTGACGGAGCCGGTAAAGGCTCGCTGCTATCGCCAGCGGCAGCAGGACGTTGATCTTGCCCTGAGGTGGCGGTCTCTGGAGTTACAGGTTCTGTTCGCAGTTGTGGTCTGGGAGGAACGGCGCGAGATTCGGGTGTAGGAGTCCTCACACCTGTAGGAGACTCCACCGATTCTGGCCGAGAGGGAGCAGGGCTGGAGGGAGTATCCGGTCCAGGTCGATCCACAGGGGGAACAGATTCTACGGCTGTTTCGGGAACTGCTGCGGGTCGTTGCTCCTCAGCGGTGTCGGGAATTGGGTCATCCAGGGATTCTGCTGTTTCCGGTGGGGGCGTCCCTGCCGGTTCCTGGACTGGTGAGCGGGACAGGCTTTCTAGCTCCTGGTTGTCTTCAAGGGCAATGTCGCCTTCGCTGGTGGCGGTAGGAAGGTTGGTCAGGGGCGTTTGCAGAGGCAACCACTGGCTGCCCAGGATGGCCGCAATGCCGACGGCAGCAGCGGAACCAATCCAAATGGGCAGTTTTAGCCTGGAGGACCGCCTTCTGGGCAGATCTGCCTCGGTGGGTAGGTAGAGATTACTATCAGCCTGCTCCAGCACATCTGCCAGATCGGCTAGCTCCAGGGCAGAAAGTTCGACGTTGCTTTCTTGACTCGGACGAAGGTCAGGAGACAGGATTAAGCGGTGGCGGGTTAGCCCTAAAGGCTGGAGGGTAATTCCGCCTGGGGTTTCTCCTACGACGGTTGATGATCTGGTCGTCTTAGCCGGAGTAATTTGCCCCTGAACATAGTGATTGACCATAGCCGCCAAGGCGGAAAACTGCTCCGCTTTCCCGGAAAGTTCCAGGCGAGGAGAAGGAGCTGTACCGGAAGGAGAAGATTGAATCGGTTCATCCAGTTCATCCTCGGGCAGCAGTTGGAGGTTAAAGCGAGATCGCACCATCACCGACTTATCCGCCACCTGGCTCAGAGGCGAAAGCTGTCCTGTAATCCGTAGAGTACAGCTGCCGGAGGAATATTCGCGAGTGATGATAGATGCGATTGGGGTCATAGCAATCCCACTGCGGCTAGAGAGACCGATCAATTAGCGCCATCCAGAGCTTTCGCGTTCCCCCCTGACCGCTGTAGAACAGCAGATCGACCAGCAGCTTCTGGGCCAGGGTGTCGTGATCATCGGGGTTGGAGGTGGTGTCGGCTTCCATGCGCTCCTGGTAGGCGTTGCTGAAGGCATCGAGGTAGTCCCCCAACAGGGCGACTCGATGGGGCGGGCGCTTATCGGCCAGGGCTTTCTCCAGGAGGGCGACAGCTTTACGAATGGTGTCCCGGTGATTCGCCGCCAAATGGCAGCTGATCAGCACCAGGGCACGGGCCTCCTCCACATCTAGCTTTTTGCGTCCCTGCCCCTTGCGAAGAGGACTCGCCTGCCGCAGTCGCCACAGGTTGACCCGGTCACTGAGCAGGTCCGACAAGTTTAGACTTTCTGCCGCCGCCAGCATGGCCTCTGACCCTATTCCGGTTAAGGACTCTAGAGCCAGCAGCACCAAGTCCAGCTGAGCTTTGATGTTGCTCAACTGCTGGGGCGACAGAGACTCCGCCGCCAGATTATGCCCGCTACTTGAAGACGACTCCACCGCTGTTACCTTTAGGGTAAGGGGATGGGCCAATTGTGGCATAGGGGTTGCGGGATTTGAAACGGCTGTGGAGAAAGGGGAGCGAGAGAGCGAGAGAGAAAGAGAGCAAGAAGAAGAGATATGACGACCTGAAGACGAGAAGTGTAAACGGTCTTTACTTTCTCTCTTTCTCTCCCAATCAAAAGCTGTAGCGTGGGTTAGGCTGCAGAAGAATTGGGCTTCAGGCAGACCGACTTGCTGCCAGCCGTAACCCACAAGAGAGCATTTTGCCGCCATCTTATCCATAAGTCCGGGATAGCCAAAAAAGTTGAAAACCATTCGGATCCCTTTAGCTGTGACGGAAGATGGACGAGCGCTAAATAAGAGGACAAAAAGTGACTCGTTGATGGCGCTCGAACCCGTAGAAGGCTGCGAGTTCGCTGGGAGTGAGGTTTTCGATATCGTCCTGAACAGGTTTTTGGTGAAGGGGAGCGATCTCGCCTTCTTTGACTATCCCATTCATCGCCCTGACTTTGTAAACTCCCTGAGTCTTGGGTTGCATGATGATTTCTCCTTGAGTGGATCGTACTGAAAGAAATCATCTGCTGTGCAGCTTAGAGGATCCTGAATGAGTCTTTAAGCACTGCTGGGAGTGGGACTAGAAATCATAAGTCTAGGAACGCCTGAACGTGCTGCCAGATTTCATCCTGCACATCCACCAGGGCGTGGTCGCTATCCACTTCTACCAGGGTGACCCAGGGGCGGGTGGCAGCATAGGCGCGGCTGGCTTCTATGGAAATCACGTCGTCGCGTATACCGTGAATGAGCAGGGTGGGGACCACTTGCTTGAGGGAGTCATCCGGGTACTGCTGGGCATCTTTCACAAAGTCGTAGTAAAGCGGCAAGTTCCGTTGCTCGCTGTAGTGGAAAACGGCAAGCGTGCCTTCCCTCTGCCAGGCGGCGAGCTGGTCCGGTCCTAATCGGGGTAGCCACTGGGCCAGGAACTGAAAGGCTGGGGCCAGTAGGACCAGGGCTTCTACCTTGTCCTGCTGAGCCGGTTGCTCGGCCATCCAGGCGGCGGTGAGCCCACCAAAGCTGGAGCCCATCAGCACCCAAGGTTCGTTGCTCTGAGACATTACCTCCTGAACCTGGCGAATCTGGCGGCTGAGGGAAAGGCGGGAAAAGTCTCCCTGGTTCAGGTCTGGAATCTGCAGCGGCAATCCCAACTGGTCAAACTGCTGCTTAAACGCCTGGGCTTTTTGGGACTGAGGGCTGGAAGCAAACCCATGCAGATATATGTATTGCGTCATAGTGCTGTGAAGCGATGATTCCCTGGGGTATGATTTTTCTTTGGATAAGTCCTGATTCAAGGTCAAAAGGGGACTGTTGCCTAGAGGGCGACGACCAATCTTGAACTGGGTTTAGTCTGCCCGTCAATTACCTCCATTCATCTGCCCTATGACTTCCACCTTCCGCATTACGCTACTGCCCGGAGACGGCATTGGTCCAGAAATTATGGCGGTTACAGTAGACGTGCTCAAGGCCGTAGGGCAACAGATGGCCCTGGCATTTGAGTTTCAGGAGGCGCTGATTGGCGGTGCCGCCATCGATGAAACAGGTTATCCCCTGCCTGATGAGACGCTGAAAGCCTGTAAAGGCAGCGATGCCGTCCTGCTGGCGGCGATTGGCGGCTACAAGTGGGACACCCTACCCCGTCACCAGCGTCCTGAAACGGGGCTGCTGGGATTGAGAGCCGGTCTTGAGCTGTTCGCCAACCTGCGTCCAGCCACAATTCTGCCCCAGCTGGTGGAAGCATCTTCCCTGAAGCGGGAAGTCGTCGATGGAGTAGACATTATGGTGGTGCGGGAACTGACTGGCGGCATTTATTTCGGAGAGCCTAAAGGAGTCTTTGAGACCGAGACGGGCCAGAAGCGGGGGGTCAACACCATGGCCTATACGGTGGAAGAGATTGACCGCATCGGCAGAGTCGCCTTCGAAACCGCCCAGAAGCGGCGGGGGCAACTCTGCTCGGTGGATAAGGCCAATGTGCTGGAAGTGTCGCAGCTGTGGCGCGATCGCATCACCGCCCTTGCTGCGGATTACCCGGATGTCGCCCTCAGCCACCTGTATGTCGATAATGCCGCCATGCAGCTGATCCGCTGGCCCAAGCAGTTTGACACCATCGTCACCGGCAACCTTTTTGGCGATATTCTCTCTGACGCCGCCGCCATGCTGACCGGCAGCATCGGCATGTTGCCCTCCGCCAGCCTGGGGGCCGATGGGCCTGGGGTCTATGAACCTGTTCACGGTTCTGCCCCCGACATTGCCGGGCAGGATCAGGCCAATCCCCTGGCCCAGGTACTGAGCGCCGCCATGATGTTGCGCTATGCTTTGGACCAACCCGTTGCGGCAGAACGAATTGAGCAGGCGGTTAGTACAGTTTTAGATCAGGGATACCGAACCGGAGATATCATGTCAGAAGGGATGACCCTGGTGGGCTGTAAAGCAATGGGCGATGCCTTACTGAAGGCGCTTGCTTAACAAAAGTTAAGGGTTTGCCGCACTGGGGTGGATCGATTAAAGTCTGTCTAGTTGAGTCACAGGTGAGTCGTGCAAGGTCTACAGCAACCCCCGTCTTCCAGTCCGTCTATTCCGCCTAATCATTCATCGTTGCCGAATCCAGAGCTTGGCAACTTTCCACCAATGCTGGATCCAGCTCTATTGAAATCGGCTCGTCAAATTTATCGGACTTACTACGAGGTTCATCCTGAAGACTTACAACGCCCTATCGGCATTGCTATTAGCACCAAAACCCATAGGGGCAAGCTAATTTTTGGCGATAAACCGGTCTTGCTGCCAAATGAATGCTTTATCCCCCTCAATCAGATTGAGCCGGGTTTACATTAATCTATTCCATCAAACCAATATCTTGCTCAGGGGCACGCCATCTAGGGCGGCTGTAGGGAAGTTCTCCACGGCTGGCTGTCCTCTGCCATAGGCGCAGCCTTCGGGAACTAAACAACCCCTAGTATGAGGATTCCTTGACTTGAAATCTTAAGTATCAGAGGATACGGGCCAAAGTTGCCCCTGGTTCTATCAGGTAGCGTCCCCCTGAATATCTGTCATCCCCTAACGAACAAAGGATTGTGGAGATAGCAGCGACCCTGTTGTCAGGGTTAAATGCGTCAGCGTTACATAACACTATCTTTTGTTTAAGCAGTATACGATCATCTAGGAAGTTTAGTTTTTGATTGGCACAGTAAAGGGAGATACCAATTTAGGGGTTGACCGCCAAACACTGAAATGTTCCTTGCGAGCAGTTGAGGCCGGTGCAACGAGTTTAATGCCTTGAGTTGTTGAGCCCGCTGACGCCAGTTTTTGTCTTGATTGTTTGCGCTCTGGTCCAGCTTAGTAGGTGGCCGCCGACCTCTCCAACCGACACAGGAGGTCGAATTATGGGAATTGCCAGTATTAACCCGGCGACGGGAGAAACCATTCAAGAATTTGCGGCCCTGAGCGATAGTGAGCTAGAGCAAAAGCTGACTAAGGCTGCGGCTACCTTTGAAACCTACAAAACCACTACCTTTGCCCAGCGAGCGACCTGGCTCCATGGTGCGGCCCAGGTGCTGGAAGACAACAAGCAGGCCTATGGTCAGATGATGACCCTGGAAATGGGCAAGACGCTGGGGTCTGCGATCGCAGAAGTAGAAAAATGCGCCTGGGTTTGCCGGTTCTATGCCGACAACGCCGCCTCCTTCCTGGCGGATGCACCAGCAACCACCGACGCCAACCGTAGCTTCGTACGCTACCAGCCCCTGGGAGCTATCCTGGCGGTCATGCCCTGGAACTTTCCCTTCTGGCAGGTATTCCGCTTTGCCGCCCCGGCCCTCATGGCGGGAAATGTGGGCCTGCTCAAACATGCCTCTAACGTGCCCCAGTGCGCCCTGGCCATTGAAGAGGTGTTTCAAAAGGCAGGACTCCCCGATGGGGCCTTTCAAACCCTGTTAATTGGAGCCTCCCGCATTGCCGACCTGGTGGCAGACGACCGCATTAAAGCCGCTGCCCTCACCGGTAGCGAACCGGCAGGGGCCAGTTTGGCCTCCGCCTGTGGCAGACAGATTAAAAAGACTGTCCTGGAACTGGGGGGTACAGATCCCTTCGTGGTCATGGCCAGTGCCGATGTGGAAGCGGCGATCAAAACCGCCGCCACCGCCCGCATGATTAACAACGGCCAGAGCTGTATTGCGGCCAAACGGTTCATTGTGGCAGAGTCCATCGCCGACCGGTTTGAAGCGGGTTTAAGGGAACAATTTGCCGCCCTTAAAGTCGGGGACCCCATGGCTGAAGGGGTCACGGTGGGTCCCCTGGCCACCCCATCCATCTGCGAAGAACTGGCCGCCCAGGTGCAGACCTGCCTTGATCAAGGAGCCACCGCCCTGATCGGTGGCGATGTCGCCGCCCTCAAAGCCCAGCTGCCAGAGGAACTCCAGGCAGGTAACTTCTTCCCCCCTACAATTCTGACCCAGATTCCCCCCGGCACCCCCGCCGACCAGGAAGAATTCTTTGGCCCTGTCGCCCTGGTATTTAGAGTTGCCAGCCTGGATGAAGCGATTAAAATTGCCAATTCAACTCCATTAGGATTAGGGGCCAGCGGCTGGAGTCAAGATCCCGATGAGCAGGAACGCATGATCAACGAATTGGAAGCCGGGGCAGTCTTTATTAACAGTTTAGTCAAGTCTGACCCGCGACTGCCCTTTGGGGGGATTAAGCGGTCAGGCTATGGCCGAGAGCTTGGTATTCAGGGAATACACGAGTTCGTCAATATCAAGACGGTTTGGGTTCAATGAGTTCCTACCATCAGGAAAAACACACACAAAACAAAAGAGGGGTTATGAACACAGCGGAATTACTGGTCCAATGTCTCGAAAATGAAGGCGTTGAGTACATTTTCGGCTTACCTGGAGAAGAAAATCTTCAGCTTTTACAGGCATTAAAGCGGTCATCAATTCAATTCATTACCACCCGCCATGAGCAAGGAGCGGCTTTTATGGCGGATGTATACGGTCGCCTCACCGGTAAAGCTGGGGTTTGCCTATCTACCCTAGGGCCAGGAGCGACTAATTTAATGACCGGTGTGGCCGACGCCACCCTGGACCGGGCTCCCCTGGTAGCGATTACTGGTCAGGTGGGCACTGACCGCATGCATATCGAATCCCACCAATACTTGGACCTGGTGGCCATGTTTTCGCCGGTAACCAAATGGAATGCTCAGATCGTCAGGCCCAGTATTACCCCTGAAATAGTCCGTAAAGCCTTCAAATTAGCCCAGTCGGAAAAACCAGGGGCTGTCCACATCGACTTACCCGAAAACATTGCCGAAATGGAGGTTAGTGGGGTTGCACTGAGAAAAGATAGCCAGGAAAAAACCTATGCCTCTATGCAGAGTATCCAGCAGGCAGCGGTTGCGATTTCTAAAGCCACTAACCCCATGATTTTGGTCGGTAACGGGGCGATTCGGGCGCAGGCAAGCGAAGCCCTGACGGAATTTGCCACTCAGCTTAATATCCCTGTGGCCAACACCTTCATGGGTAAAGGAGTAATTCCTTACACCCATCCCCTCGCCCTATGGACCTTTGGCTTGCAACAGCGCGACTATATTAGCTGTGCGATGGAGCAGGCCGACCTAATCATTGCTGTAGGCTATGACCTGGTTGAATACTCTCCCAAACGCTGGAATCCGGATGGGAAGCTGCCCATTCTCCACATCAACATGACCCATGCTGAAATTGACAGCAGCTACATCCCCAAGGTTGAGGTAATTGGGGATATTTCAGATTCTTTAGAAGAAATTCTCAAGCGAGTCAAGCGCCAGGGCCGCCCCGAACCCGCTAACGTCAAGCTGCGAGAAGAAATTCGTGCTGATTACAACCAGTACGCAGACGACTACGGCTTTCCGATTAAGCCCCAGAAGCTCATTTACGATCTGCGCCAGGTGCTCGCTCCTGAAGACATTTTGATTTCGGACGTGGGCGCGCACAAAATGTGGATCGCCCGCAACTACCACTGCCTGCGTCCCAACACCTGCCTGATTTCCAACGGATTCGCCGCCATGGGAATTGCGATTCCAGGGGCGATGGCGGCTAAATTGGTCCACCCCAACCGCAAAGTGGTAGCCGCTACGGGGGATGGCGGATTTATGATGAACTGCCAGGAGCTGGAAACCGCCCTGCGGGTAGGTGCCCCCTTCGTGACCGTCATCTTTAACGACGGCGGCTATGGGCTGATCGAATGGAAACAGATGAACCATTATGGTGAGCCAGCCTATATTCATTTTTCCAACCCTGACTTTGTCAAGCTGGCCGAAAGTATGGGCCTCAAGGGCTATCGGATTGAGTCTACCGAAGATTTTGTCCCCACCCTCAAAACAGCTCTGGAAGATGATGTTCCAGCTGTAATTGACTGCCCAGTAGACTACCGCGAGAATTTGCTGTTTAGTCAAAAAACTAACGATTTGAGCTGCTTGATCTAAAACAGCACTCACCCAACGACGTGCCCAAGACCTAAAGCTCTACTCTAGAGATGTATCTGAGTTAAGACATCCAGCAGTAGAGCTTCGTTTTTCTGGGCTTTACGCCCTCTTGCAAAGCAATCGTAAGGCACGCAAAACCAGCCCTGCGGTCAAACCACCTTTACCGCTTCCTTCCCTGTATAAAGATTGTTAGAAGGATGTTCATCTGTAAAGGAGAAATAAAGAAGTAGAAGACTTAATACGCCTTTCAGGGTGATTCCCTTAGAATTGCGAATAAGGTGAATTGACGGGACGCTATGGTTTAGTGCTGTTTCTACAGTTATGTTCAATAACGAATTGTCAATCAGCCCTATTTACCGAGTCCAGATCGAAATCTATAGTTTTCTTCGAAGGAAAACTTTACTTCTGGCCTTGGGCAGGGTCAATTACCCGCAGGCTGAGACGTTAAATAGCTTTGATTAACGTGTCTTGGAGATTTCTTGATTGGTCACTAAAGAAGCATCATTGGGCTGGCTAACTGAATCATTTATTTTTTAAGCGCCATTATTCCCAGGCAACTGTACTTGCCTTCCTCCACCCATTGAGGCGAGGTGCTGCGGATGATTCTGGCTCATTGACCGCTTTTTAATAAACCATTATTCCTCTTTTAAGCTTTAGCCTGGCCTTTCCAATAGGATATATCCTGATCATTAAGGTCATGTAGTAGCGAAGGAGTGAACTAGTGGGAGACAGGGCAAGGTTTGTCGGCAGTTTCTGCACCTGTTAGAAGTTGCGAGAAATTCCTACCTCGACAAAAAAACTATCAGGCCAATACAGTAATAATTATGAATAAGGAGCGAGTAATTAACATGGTAACCAACTTGGATTCGGTACCTGCGGCCAAGGTCAAGCCAAAGAATGACCTTAGGCAGTCCCAAAAGCCGAATTCTTTTCGTAAAGGTTCTAGATTCGTTTGGCTGAGAATCACTTGTTTGCTGGCATCAGACACTATAGCTATCACTTCGGCCTGGATTATTAGTCAAGCTTTACTTACGAGCAACTTTGAACCAGGCAACTTGGCGATACCCCTGCGAGAGGTGCTACCTATTCTGGGAGCAACTTATAGTATTTTTAGCTCCGCAGGGTTTTACCAAAGTGGTCATCACCGTAGAGATTATCTTGGTCTCATCAAGGCTGTTAGTTTAGCTATGGTCTTGAGCCTAGGTCTGCTGAGTGCTTTTCCCATAGCTTCTTGGCCGATGACCTATCAGTTCTTCTCCGGCTTTTCTTTATTATCTTTACTATTAATTTGTCTAGGTAGATTCGTCGTCGATATCATTACCAAAGCAGTACGAAAACTGGGGATAGGGATATATCCAGTTTTTTTAATTGCCGATACAGACAAACTTGCCTCAGCAACTGCTGCTATTAAAGCCGCTGGTCACTATTGCATTATAGGGACAGATGGCGCACAAGCTCTTGATTTACGGGAGCGAGACGCGACTTTCGAAAAACTTCATCAACGGGGAGCCATCGAAGTTTTTTTAGACTGGAAAGCCATCGAGAATCGGTTGTTTTTATGTAATCGTTTTCAAGCAGAAGGATTCACAGTACGTATTTTACCCAGTGAGGAACTTCCTCCTCCAAGTACAATTTTCTACTCTGAGGTAGGCGGTAAACTTTGCCTGTCTTGTACACCAGCAATATTTTCTGGCTTAGAGTTCTGGACGAAGCGTGTTTTTGATATTTTTATCGCCAGTATAACCGTCATTCTAGCGTCTCCCATTTATCTGCTTATAGCTCTACTGATATACCTTGACTCGCCCGGACCAATTTTCTATAAACAAACTCGAATTGGCTTAAAGAACGAGCCCTTTCAGGTGTGGAAATTCCGCACTATGGTTCTCAATGCTGACAAGTTGCAAAAAGAGCTAGAAGCCAAGAATGAAACTAAAGATGGTGTTTTGTTCAAAATCAAAGACGACCCACGAATCACTCGTGTAGGCAAATATTTGCGGCAGTACAGCTTAGATGAAATACCTCAATTGTTTAATGTCATAAGAGGTGAGATGAGCTTAGTAGGCCCCCGACCACTACCTTTAAGAGACGTAGAAAAATTTGACCGACATCATCATATCCGGCAAGAAGTCCTACCGGGAATTACTGGGCTCTGGCAAATTTCAGGACGTTCAGACATTGTCGATTTTGAAGAGGCATACCAATTGGATTTGACTTACATTACCAGCTGGTCAATCTGGCTAGACTTGCAAATTCTTTTCAAGACTATTGGAGTCGTGCTCGCAAAATCGGGTGCTTATTAGATTGCCAGCTTTAGTTGTCGATAGCACTGCATATATAGCGGTTCTCAGTTCAATGAGGTACAAACTTGATTAGCATAGAATCCCCCCGCTTTCTGAATGAGGCTTAAGCTTCAACCTACCCCCCCTGATTAAGGGGGGGTAGGGGGGATTTTTGAGGTGTATGTCATTCGAGTGAGATTCGCTATAAACCTCCACAGTCCTTATCTGAAATGTTTTCCTTAAATAAAGGTGCAAAACTTAGTTCGAAAAAATTTTGGGTTGACTTAAGTTAAAAACGACTAGTTTTCCCCGGACGTTATTCGCATTAGAAGTAAGTCTAGCCAATCTTAAAAAAGCCCACCCATAAACCACATTTTCAACGTCATTTCATCGCAAATAAATGAAGTAATTTATGGTTTTCGGGCCAGTCAATTTTATGGGTAGTTATTGGAATCCACCATGTTGATCAGTGCGGAAGAAAAAGCAACCATTGAAGTGCTGGGAGTTAAATTCCACAAAATTACATGTTGCGAATTAATAGATCAGGCAGTTCAGTTTGCCCAAGACAAAAAAAAGGTAATTATAAGTAATGTCAATATCCGGGCGATGAATTTTGCTTATGATCTTGATTGGTTCCGCAACTTCATCAATCGTTCAGACTTGGTTTTCTGTGATGGGTTTGGCGTCTTGTTGGCTGCCAAATTAAATGGCTATCACGTAAATTCAGAGCATCGGATGACCTGCCCTGACTATATTGAGAACCTAGCTAAGAAATGCGAAAATAACGACGTTTCTATATATCTTTTGGCTGGCAAGCCAGGTGTTGTAGAAAAAGCGATTGAAAAATTAAAAAAAGTCGCTCCAAATTTAGAGATACAAGGTCATCATGGTTACTTCTCTAAAGACGGGGAAGAGAATGATCTGGTAATTCAAAAGATCAATGAGTTTCAACCAGATCTCCTTTATGTAGGTTTTGGCATGCCTCTCCAAGAGCGATGGATTCTTGACAACTACAGCAAGATTAATGCATGCGTATTCCTTCCCCTAGGTGCTTGCCTTGACTTTTATACTGGATCAGTAAGACGTGGGCCTCAATGGCTTACTGATAACGGTTTTGAATGGTTAAGTCGACTTTTGACAGAACCAAGGCGTCTCTGGTCTCGTTATCTGATTGGCAACAGCGTTTTTTACTATCGCGTTGTTAAAGAGCTTTTGATTAAGAGCGTCTCCAAAAGCTTCACCAGGATAAAACGTGACCATAGCACGAGTAAGCCTGGTTAAAGGAAATATTTTTCGCACTAATCCAGGTATTTAACTGGTTATTTTTATACCAAATTCCTCCCCGAAGTCAGTAGTTTTACCTAAAGCACAGCTTAACTCCTAAACCTGGATCAGGTCTGTTGTGATACCTACCACTACTTTCAAAATCAACCAAGTCCAGAAGTGGAGTTTTGCCTTAGAGAAAACTCCACTTCTAGACTTGGACAAGGTTTATATTCGTTCGTCTAAAGTGTTCTGTGAGTCTTTTAATACAAAGTTCAGCTACCCAGGTTGCATCAGGATGCCAGAGTGTCAGGGATGCCTCCACTGGTCACCCCTGACCATGTAAAATGACTCATATGTTTATCGCCTTTCAGGGCAATTATCAAAAGAAACAGGTAAATAGGAAATTATGCGTATTCTAGTTACTGGTGGAGCTGGTTTTATTGGCTCACATCTTATTGATCGTATGATGGCAGAAAATCACGATGTTATCTGCCTTGACAATTTCTTCACTGGCACTAAAGCCAATATTCAAAAGTGGTTTTCAAATCCTAATTTTGAACTAATTCGCCACGACATCACCGAACCCATTCGGCTCGAGGTTGATCAAATCTATCATTTGGCCTGTCCGGCTTCTCCTGTCCATTACCAATACAATCCGGTTAAGACCATTAAGACCAATGTCATGGGCACCTTGAATATGCTGGGTCTGGCTAAACGTATCAAAGCGCGTTTTCTCTTAGCCTCAACCTCGGAAGTATATGGCGATCCCCAGGTACATCCTCAACCAGAGGAGTATCGTGGTCATGTCAACCCTATTGGTATTCGTAGCTGTTATGACGAAGGTAAACGGGTAGCTGAAACCCTAGCCTTCGACTACCATCGCCAGAACGATGTTGATATTCGTGTTGCCCGTATCTTCAATACCTATGGGCCTAGAATGCTTGAAAATGATGGCCGAGTGGTCAGCAACTTTGTTGCTCAGGCTCTTCAGGGCGTGCCTCTGACGGTCTATGGCGATGGTTCCCAAACCCGCAGCTTTTGCTACGTCGCTGATCTGGTCGAGGGCCTAATTCGCTTGATGAACAGTGACCATACTGGCCCTGTCAATCTCGGAAACCCTGGTGAATACACCATCTTGCAACTGGCTGAAACGATTCAGAGCATGATCAATCCTGATGTACCCCTTCAGTTCAAGCCATTACCGAAAGACGATCCTACCCGGCGCAAGCCCGATATTACTCGAGCTAAAGAGTGGTTAGGTTGGGAACCTACAGTACCTCTTAAGGAAGGGTTGGTAACCATGATCGAGGACTTCAGAACCCGTTTGGGTGACTCGGTTACATCCCCAGTTGTGAGTTCTTCTAAATAAAGGAAACTATAACAAATCGATTGTGCCAATTGAATCTAGCGATTGAGTCAGAATGATTGTGCTTGAAGGCGTTGCCGAGCAGCAACAGGAGTTGGCCCCAATTCGTGAGGGTACTACGAGTCCAAACTCCGTTGACTTTGGCGTTGTGAGTAACCCTGAGTTTTTGCGGGAAGGTTCTGCAGTTTATGGCACCTTCAACCCCGAACCCATTGTCCTTGTACGCCCATCCGTGTTGACGGGCGCAACTGTCTTAATCCCACATCATTGCAAGTGAAAGGATTCCAATAGTTGGGTATTGGTTGCTTAAATATACCAAGTCCAGCTCGACATCTGGAGTTTTCTCTAAGGAAAAACTCCACTTCTGGACTTGGCCAAAGTTTAGCTGTCATTCAATACTTACTCCGCGAAACTTTTCTGACTTACGCTCCGGTGATGCCACTGGGGCTTTTTCAATGGTGCGAGTTTGCTGGCGGTGAGCCTGGAAGTAACCCATCCATTCTTCTGGAGCATTCATCGTTTCACCTCCATGCTTGGTGAGACGTTTTCGTACTTGGCAGAGAACCGGAGTGTTCACACAAGCTCCGGATACAATGACCTGTCCTTTGGTGAGAGCCGGAAGTTCTTTCAGAAGATCTCTCCCGGCAGCTTCTACCCCGTATTTGAGGCTTTCTTGATCAACCGGATTCACGATACGCATGAGAAACTGACTCATACACTGGGACAATACATCCGAATCGAGCTTACCGGGGCGCTGAGTAATCAGTCCAACTCCCATACCAAACTTACGCCCTTCGCTAAGGATGGTGCGCAGGATTTGCTTACAGCGCGAAGGCTCATGGGCCGGAGCAAAGCGATGAGATTCTTCAATTAAAATAAATACAGGATAGGGGAGGAAGTTTTCGTCATCTTCGCTGACTTTCTCTTTGGCAGTATTCATACGGGCCTGATAACTCTGACGCAGTACCGCTGCACAAATAACCTGCTGTTCTTCCTGGCTAATTTCATTCATCTGTAATACGGTCACCTGGCCCGGCCTGAATAAGTCCTTGGGCGCTAAGTGGTGCATCCGGTGAAAATAATCAGAGCTTTCTAGCTTACCGAGTTTCCATTCTAGAGCCGGAGCCGAGGAACCAGTCTTTTCGTTGCCTTCATCGTCAGTTGTGCGGTCGGCTTCATAGCAGGCTGAAATCAGATCCTGTACATCCCAACGATATTCTCCAAACTTGTGCTTACCCAACAGACTGAACGCTTTATTAAGAATTGCCTGCTGCCGATCACTCATGTTGGGCAGCAGCGTCAGGATGTCATAGTAATCGAGCGATGACATGCGAATGCGGATATCGTCAGGGGCTAGAATTTTGACTTCTGGGCTATAACCATCGGCATCGCTAAAGCTTTGGTTTCCCCGCATATCAGAGAGAGTACCGTACTCACCATGGGGATCAAAGATGAGCACCGCCGCCCTATTGTAAGGGCTTAGCAGTTCTTCAATGAGCACCCCAGCCGTATAGGATTTACCAGACCCGGTACCTGCCAAAATTGCCATATGGGTGCTGACGAGTTCTTTCACATCTAGCGCAACGGGAACACGGCCACCGGGTCGCAGGAGTAACGACCCAATATGGGCAGAACCGATCGACTGAGGCTGTTTTTTATTAATAATCTGACGCAGGGTGTCATCATCAGCCAGGCACACTTTTGCACCAGGGTCTGGTGCTATACGAGGATTTATAAAACCCAGCGCCGGATGAAAATAGCCGATAACGTCTACTGTCACCTCGTAAATTTCGGGATTAGGGTAAGCAAATCCTACTAAGGCTGCGATGGCCTCTGGATCAATTTCAGTCTCCACAAACAGGCGGTCAGGTAAATGGTCTATTAGCCGCCGCTCCGAGATTTTGCCCAGAATTTGCGCTGCGGGAGTATCGTCAAAGTCAACGGTGTAGTAAACAAACTCCCCGGTCTTGACCTGGCGATTATTGGCAGTAATGAATACGTATTGGTTTCCAGTTTCCCCTGGGCCTTTGACAGTACCAATCACGGGTGAAACTTGCTGAATAGACTGCGTCATAACCCATTAACCAGAGACTAATCGTTATAATGTGACATTTTTTAGTTCAGGGGAGCTTACACCAAGTCCAGCTCGAGATCGGTAGTTTTCTCTCAGGCAAAACTCCACTTCTGGACTTGGACAAGGTTTGAACCCCATAGAAAAATCCTTGAGCACCCATGCTGGCAACCAAGTCAGATCCGAAAGCCCTGGATGCTGGGGTAGATTCTCTTGATGGGACTGAGCTAATACTCATGTCCTCCCTAAAGTTATACCAGAGCTACTGAACAATCTACGGTCTGGGCTAACCAACTCTTCCATGCGAAATACTCTGAAGCTCTGTATTCTGTCATTCCAAGTCATGGTCTTGATTCACGGCATCCACGCCGAAAATCCCTGTTTTTAAAGGGATCCAACCGTTAGCCTTTTCCAATTCTGGCACCCATATCGGAAACTGTCCTCACTGCCCCTATGGAAATTGCGGAAATTATCGCAGATTTTGCTGAAGGAAAATTGGCGAATCTACGGATACAGTGCATCTAAGGAATAGATAGGCTTAGACCAAAGACAGGGCTTTAAAGCCAGTGAAGTCCCTAGAGCGCCCACCAGGTGGATCGCATGAACTAGACTTAATCCCATCTGGCAAGAGTGCTGCAACACTCTACCCGTTCTCGGTTCTAGAAGCTGCCAAGTTGGTTCTTTTAGAAAGGTGAGGGCATTCCATCAAGCTGATACGCTTACGTTTCTGAACTTTGGTTATGGCTTCTAAAAACGCTCCAGTTTTGTTTCCGGCCCGACTGGCTGAAGGAATGCCCCGGCATCATCAGCGACATGCAGCAGGGAGCCAATCGATTGCTTCTCAGCTAGTGCAGACAATTGCCGCCACCCTTAATGCTCCAGACGCATTACCCCGACTCACGGAGGTGCTCGGCACACAGTTAGCGCCCGATGGTTGCCTCATCTTGAGATTCCACCGCGTTAGCCACACTTTGTACTACAATTTTTGGCGACCTCATGCCCCTGTTCAGTCGCGGATGCTGTCGGCAAAGTCGCGCCATCATCAAGAAGAATTGCAGTGTCGAATTGCATGCAGCCTACTTCATCGTGACATTGAGCCATCGGCAGCAGCCAACCACTTAACCTGGCAGGAAGGTCTGGAAACTCTTTTGGCAGAAGAAGATCAGCACCTAGCCTGGTTAGAGCAGATCCAGACCTACCAAACGCTGTCCATCACATCGGCTCCGGACATGGATGCCGTGTTGGTGCTACTACACCGGTCTAGCCATCCCCCTCAACGGCTGGACAAGAGCCAGGAGATGGAAGTCGCTAGCCTGCTAGCAATGGCATTACATCAGCATGACCTGCAGCACCAAACCCAACGCTGTAATGAGCAAATCAACTACCTGAACTACCTTAAAGAAGATTTTCTCAGTACGCTGAACCATGAGTTGCGGACTCCCTTAACCAGCATGATGTTGGCTATTCGGATGCTGCGACGGCCAGATTTGACGCCGGAACGGGCGGCTAGGTATCTGGAGATTTTGGAGCAACAGTGCTCGCGGGAAACGAACCTGGTCAACGATTTGCTGATGCTACAGTCGGTAAATGTTCAGCAACCCACCGCAGCTTCAGACGCTATCGATTTAGTCTCGCATTTAGCCCAATTGACAGACCGCGAGCGAGATCACTTTACGCGATCGCAGCTAAGCCTTGAGTTAGAGCTGCCCGACTGCCCAGTCATGGTGAATACTTCGGGAGATCATTTGGACCGGATAATGCAAGAACTGCTCACTAATGCTCGCAAATATTCCGTTGTCCATAGTGCTACAACAGTAACCCTGTTAGACCAGGCGCCAGCTGAGCAGGTTGTTCAGATTTGTGTGACCAATGTGGGAGCAGAGATCCAGGCCGAAGAGCTTCCCCATATTTTTGATAAGTTTCGGCGAGGACAGAACGCTACAAAAAATGCTATTCCCGGGACTGGTACTGGCTTGGCCCTTGTAAAAGGACTGGTGGAGCAACTGGGCGGTAATATTTCAGTGCGCAGCAAACCATCGGCAAAGGGGCTCTGGCAAACCTGCTTCACGGTAGAGTTGCCGACAGGTGGTGGAACTGCAAAATGTAGTCATCCTTGCGCTGAGTAATAGTAATCGCTGGTATTCTATGCTTAGACAAAACTTATTGAGCACGGTTTGTCAGGATTAGGGTTTTGCCATGGCTGGAGTACACAATCAACACTCCTATCGCGCTCAGGGGGTGAATGACCTGCTGGGAGGTTCCCTGGCAGAAACTGAAGCTGCCGCATCCCCCGATGAGGAAGTTGGTATTGATTTACAGGAGTCTGGAATCAATATCACCACTGAAAAATTAACCGGGCGTCAGCGCAGAATTGTTGCGACCACCCATATCCCCTTTCCTGGGGAACAGATCTGGCAAATCCTGACAGACTATGACCACCTGGCAGACTTTATTCCTAACCTTACTGAAAGCTATCGAGTTTCACACCCAGAGGGTGGTATTCGCCTTGTACAGGTAGGAGCTCAATGCTTTCTCAATGTCAAGGTTTGCGCTCGTGTTGTCCTCGATATGCTTGAGGTATTTCCTAAAGAGCTGAAGTTTTCTATGGTAGAAGGAGACTTTCGTCAGTTTGAGGGACGTTGGTTACTGGAACCTTTAGCTGGTGGCCAAAACTCCGGCACTCAACTCAGCTATGACCTTCTCGTCTTACCACCACGGGCCATGCCTGCGGGTTTGATTGAACGACATATCAAACGGGATTTGGGTGAGAATCTAAAGGCTATAGACGCCCGCGCTCAGCTGCTGTTTGGTAAATAGCTGCATCAATTTGGCGACCCTTGAAGCTCATTGACTGACAAAAGTTGTACGCCCTCACCCCCAACCCCTCTCCCAGAAGGCGAGGGGAGCCGATCGATCCTCTCAGTTCCCTCTCCCCTCGGGAGAGGGCTGGGGTGTAGCTTGCTTCCCGGAGGGTGGGCTTTCAGGGATTGGGTTGAGAAGTTTTGTCAGTCAACCAGTCCTTGAAGCCGAACGCCAATCGCAAGCAGGTTGAGATGAAAGCTAAAAACAAGCCAGATCCAGTCAGACTAAGAGTTCCATGCGTTCTGCTATCACTGCATAGAATGGGTCCCCTCCAGGCATTCCCAGAAGTTGTAATATGGTGGGAATATTGGGAGGCAGACTCACTACTTCTGGGGTGCTAAAACCAGGTACTGACTGGAAGTAGCGCTTTACCAATTCAACTCGCTGCTTTTCGCTTGCATCTCGCCAGATGGCAATGGCTTTTTGGTAAAACATGCGGTTTGAGAAGCTAATTATAGCGATACCACCCGGCTTCAGAATTCGATAGATTTCAGCAAATATAGTTTCTGGCTCCTGTAAATATTGCACCGAAACTGTATTAAGTACAGCATCAAATGACTGATCGGCCAGGGGAAGTTTGGCATTTTCGTTCAGATTTTGCACAAAGAAGTGGTCAAGGCGAGGATTCTTGGCCAGTTCTTCAGCGTTCATACCGTGACCTTCGACCCACTCAAATGCTGTCTCTGGGGGCAGGTGAGAAACCCAACTGCTCATCATATCAAAAATACGGCTGTTCGGCTGCAGTCGCTCGCGGTACAGATCTGTGAGCCGTTGAATGAATCCCTCGTCGACATGGGTAACGAGGCGGGGCACGTCGTAGAACAAACTGTCGTCTGAAGGGTCTAGTTTGGAGCGCTGTTCTGGCTGAAGCACCATAAGATCAAGGGAGACCAACTGACTACTGTTTCATTGTAAATAAATTTTAAGTTTGAAGAAAGAATGACTGACCACAGTCATGCTCGATTTTGCAGACGAGTTTTTGAGCCAACGGAGTACTCGGGCAGCCATTAAACCTTGTCCAGGTCCAGCAGTGGAGTTTTCTCTCAGGCAAAACTCCAGATGTCAAGCTGGACTTGGTTTAAAAACAAAAAGCCAGAGATGACAACACAAGGCATCCCCGGCTTATTTTTAGCCTTGGATCAGCTCAGCTAGTGAGGTGTGCCAAAGCGATCAGAATTTGGTGGCGGCGTTTAACGGTACCGCTTCTTACGACGGGCAACAGCTTTACGCTTGCGCTTTTCTTGAGGAGTTTCGAAGTGGCGGCGGCGCTTCACTTCTGAGAAAATGCCTGCTTTAGAAACCTGTCGCTTAAACCGGCGCAGTGCGGATTCAATACCTTCGTTTTCACCTACAACAACTTGAGTCATATGGAATCGCTTCTTTCTCCTTTGTTGACTACAGTGACAAGAACTGACAAAAGTTCAATGTTGATGGTTCTTTGAAGTTGCCCATCAAGCTTATTCAGCTAGGAAACGCCGTTGAGCCACCTCCTCCAGGCGTTTATTTTTGATTAGACAGCAAAATTTGGACACAAGTGCCCTACCTATAAAGGTAGATTAGCACACATTCTTCACCCCTAAGGTTCCGAAACTTAATCTCTCTCCGTCGACAGACCCTTTAGACTCGTGGAACTTGGTTACGCTGCGACTCATCCTACCAGCGTCCAAACCACTGATGGCAATATCTAGTGGTTTGCCTTTATATCCCCGGTCCAGCTCGACATCTGTAGTTTTCCCTCAGGCAAAACTCCACTTTTGACCTTGGACATGGTTTAGCACGACCACGATGGTTAAACAGATCTAACGGCTTGGGATGCTTTTTCTACAGTGTCTTGAGGGAGAGGAACATTGCCCAACTCACTGCTGAAGTCCCGCCCTCAGGCTAACCCCTACTGAACTCATTCCTTAATAGCATTGGCCTTTGTCTCGTTGTCATACTGGGCATAGAGCAACAGCCAGGTAGAGGTGATGATGGGGTAAGCAAGCGTGCATCTCCTACGTTAGCGGAAGACCTCGAGTCTGCTTCAGCGAGTGAGTAGACTACTCTTTAGAAGAGTCTAAGCTGCATAGGTTCTGGGCCAGGGAAATTGCAATTGCCCTACACAGAGCGCTTGCCCTAGTCGTTGCTCGCAGAGGGACTTCTCTTCTGCAGACAGGTCTTCATATTCCACATCTCGTCTTAGGACAATGCCATTGTGCCCGGTTATAAATCTGGGGAGTTCCTCAACCTCGATGGGTCTCAAAGTTTGCATATCGTAAGTGGTGTAGGTAGTGAGGTCTAGATCTTCAAAGTCGATATCGACTACTGTTAGCGCTTTCCGGGGTGGGAGATCGCTGTCAATCAGGGGCCGTGGGCCGGATCCAAGAAGTCCCGTATGCAATAACTGCAGTTTGCCTCGATGACCGGGGTAGTAGGCATGGTGATGGCCGCTAATGTAGGTATGAACGTTGTAGCCCTCTAGCATGGCCCGAAGCTGGTCGGCATTGTCCATCACCTCGCCGGGCTGGTTGCGACCTACCGCAACAGAATAGAGGGGAAGATGCCCTAACAAAATTCTGGCCCTGGCTCGTTGAGCCGCCTCGCTAGCGAGGGAGGTTTCCACCCAGGCCAGTTTTTCCTCCGGAATGCGGCTGGAAGAGCCATCCCAGACCATGAAAAAGATGTCGTTGGACTGAAAGGTATAGAAGAAGGGGAAGTCGGATCGATCGATAAACTCAATACCCGGATCATGGCTGGGGTCGTTCCAGTAGCTGCTTGCCTGATCGCGTTCTTGCTGGAACAAAAAGGCGTTGTTCATTCCAGTGGCGCTTGAGGCATCGTGATTGCCCATGGTGAAGCCGTAGGGAATGCCCTGGTCTCTCAGGGGGGCGGCGACGTGCTGATCAAACGACTGCCACATGGCATCCAGCTGGCTGGTCGTTAAGGTCAAATCTTGACCGGCCACCATGTCGCCACTGCAAACCACCAGGTCAGGCTGCCAGAAGGGCAAGAGCTGTATGGCTTTGTCAATTTCAGGATCATAATCAGTGGAACCATAGGCGCTGTTCAAATCGCTAATGACCACCAGGCGCACATCTTTACGGGGAGGGCTGGCCATTCCTCCTGCCTCCTTGTCGACGATGGCCTGCGTTTCGGCTGGTAGTTCTGTCGTCAGAGCTGCTGCCGGGGCCGAACCTTCGCGAGCGGTAACTGGTTCGATGGATGCAGCCGTTTCTTGGGGTGGGGTAACCACTGGTTCAGATCGGAAAACCTGTTCTGAGCAAGCGATTGCCAGGCTCAAGATTAAGCCTAAACAGATGCCGGTTAAAAAACGCTTAAAACCCATGGTGTGCTGCCTAACTAACAGGCATAAACTTAACTCAACATGGGAGGGTTTGATCTTGGTTGTGCCAGTTTTTAGCGGAGAACCCCGATGACGGGAGGGGAGCAAAAGTTTTGTTGCTAAAGGCTGCTTCTAACAAAACCAATCATAAACTGTATATATGGCTACAGTTTGAGATTTACCATGGAAAAACGATTACAGCATACCCAACGGCGGCAAGTCATCGGCGAACTGCGTCATCAACTACGCTATGCTTCTCCTGAAGAACGACACCAGATTCGCCAGGAACTCGATTTTTGGCAGCGCCAGACAAAGTAGATATCTCTGAATCGGGACAAATTTTCGCATGTCAGACCGCTCTCCCTGGCCTGAGGGGCAGCGTGACTTAAGGATGCTGCTTAAAACCATATCCCCGGTCTTGCAGGATGGAGAGTATGCATTGTGCTCGATGTCTGGAGATAAATGGCATGATTCTGTCTTAAACCTTGTCCAGGTCCAGAAGTAGAGTTTTCCATCAGGGAAAACTCCAAATTTCGAGCTGGACTTGGTATATCTACTGCCATTCGCAACAGAGTGGCGTCAGCATTGGGGCGCTGTTGCTACTGCTGCAATTCTTCCAGTTTTGCCTTAACAGTCTGAATATCCTGCCACATAAGCCATTTGGGGCTGCCCTTTTCCCGAGAGGGGTTCCGCAAGAGATAGGCCGGATGAAAGATTGGCATACAGAGGCGACCCTCCCATTCAATCCACTGGCCCCGAATTTTGGTAATACCTTTCTTTTCACCAGTGATACCTCTGACGGCAGTAGCTCCGGTTAGCAGGATCACCTTGGGGTTAACCATGCGAATTTGCTCTAGTAGATAGCCCTGACAGGCGGCCATTTCGTCGGCTGATGGCACCCGATTACCCGGTGGACGGCACTTAACGATGTTGCAAATGTAAACGTCCTTCTCGGTGTCGAGCCGCACCGAGGCCAAAATTTTGTCGAGCAATTGCCCCGATCTCCCCACAAAGGGCAATCCCTGCTCATCCTCTTGCTGTCCAGGGCCTTCCCCAATGATTAGAAGGTCAGCTTTGGGGTTGCCGCGACTGACCACTACATGGGTGCGCCCCTGGGCCAGGCCGCAGCGCTGACAATTGCTGCAGTGGCTGGCGAGTTGCTCTAAAGATTCATAAATCCCCCTGGGGATAGGCACCGAGCTACTCGTGGGGATGCTGTCAAAGTCGATATCGGCTGGGGCAGGGGCCGTCTCTGCGGCAGAGAACAGGCTAAATTGCTCGTCGGACATGGTTAGGGGAGGTAGGTCTTCTGGCTGTTTATTGTAAAGGTTCTTTTCATTCCCCGCTGAACAGGGTCTTGGGAATTGAACTTTGGCTGCGGGTTAGGTTTGTGATAGTTACGAAAGCGTCCTGCCATGCCAACGGGCGCAATGTTTGCTTGCCAAGATTTTAAATATCCTGTCCAAGGCCATAAGTGGAGTTTTGCCTGCGGCCAGGCGACATATTTCGATCTGGACTTGGTATAGCTGGTGGTTTTGAAAGGAGGGTTGGGTATTCTTTAACAGAGCTTCAGCGGGGATCGCCAGGTCTTTTTGAAGGCTTTACCCGATGCCCTGGCAGAGCTTCTAGGTTAGACATACCGCTTGAATATCTAGCGCGCTACTGCACCCTTCGCTTCCATAGCAAATTCGACCCCAGTTTTTAGAACAGAGCTTAAGCTAATCGCCACAGACCATCGAGGCACGAGGTTAACGATGAAACCCTTCGCTACTCTCAACATAAATTTGTTGGCCAAAGTATCTGCCTCCTGGGGGCGGCCAGACCTGCTAAAGCCCCTGAGAAAGTGGATTTTGGCTCAAAAAATTGAAACCCCCAAGCGAGCCCGCCGGGTAGCCCGGTTAATTCCGGCTCAGTGCCCGTTTGAGCGCGACATCTTTGTGTTTGGCAAACTGGTGGCTCACTTCCCACCGCTATGTAAGCTCAATCCGCTTTACAACGAGTTGATCGAGTTGCGGTTTCGGGCCTTGTGCTACCTGGCCGATGAATGTGGTGAAGATGTTTCGGCTTACATCTAGAACGGGGTAGACTACCGTCATTAAGATGGACATCAAAACAGTCCATCAAGAGCTGATAGACATGAAGTTATGGCTCCTCCCCAGCGGCAACTACTGATCCAGGTCGCCAGGCTTTTCCCCGATGCATTGTTTTATGTGCCCACTGAAGAAAAGCTTGTGGCCCTGAGCATTGACGATATTCCCACCCCCGGGGATCAGGATGATCGCTCGACTCGGCTAATTTTACAGGCCATTGCCAGGCACAATCTCACCACTGAGTCCCCGGCCAGGGCGACGTTTTTTGTGATTACCGATCACCTGACGCCAGGGAGCACCATCTTGCAGGAAATTTTGGCGGCGGGGCACGAAATTGCCAACCACGGCACCACCGACACTACGCCGGCCATTTTGCAGCCGGTGGAGTTTGAGCGCCACTTTCGAGAGGCCCACGACATTATTACCGATGCAATTCAGCAGCCGCTGCGCTGGTATCGACCGGGACGGGGGCTGTATAACCGCTCGATGCTGGAGCAGGTGCGTCTGTTGCCCGGCTACGAGTCTCTGATGGCGCTGGCATCTATGATCCCCTTTGATACTTTTCGACATCTGGATGATCCCACCCTAACGGCCTGGTATCTGTCGCGGTTCATTTTCCCCGGTGCGATTTTTGTCATGCATGGGGGATCCGTAGACCGCTGCCGCCAGACCGCCAAAGCCTTGCCAGACTTACTGCGGACTTTAGCTGACCAGGGTTATCAAGTGGTTACCCTATCGGAACTGTATGACCGGGTCATAGTAAAAACTGCTCTAGGGCAACCGCTACCCCATCCTGCTCCACCCCAGGGGCAACCCAATCCGCCGCCTGCTTGACGGCAGCAGGGGCATCACCCATAGCCACGCCAAGGCCGGCATAGCGCAACATTTCCAAGTCGTTAAAGTTATCGCCGACGGTCATCACCTGGTCGGGCTTGAGGTCTAGCAACTCTTCCGCCAGGTAGCGCACCGCTTCCCCCTTATTGGCCTGAGGATGGGTGGCCTCCACAAAGTATTCCACCGACCGGGTCAAGTACAGGTCGGTGTCGGGATAGCGATGGCTGAGTTTGTCTAGAAGGTCACTGAGCAATGGAATGTTGTTACTCAGGGTCAGCAGCTTGGTGGTTTCGATGGCGGTATTTCGCTCCAATAACTGGGTTAAGTCTCCGGCGGCAACGGGGCGAATGCCGGAACGCTCGGCGTAGGCCTCGGTATCGTCGATGATGGCTCGCACATGCAGCTGGTCGTCAATGTATAGGTGAATGGACAGCTCTTGCTGGGCTTCTAGGGGAGCCAGAAACGCCAGAATCTCCAGGGCCAGCTGTCGGGGCAGGGGGGTGTGACGATGAAGCGTTTGGCTCTGGGGATGTTTGATATAGGCTCCCTGATAGGCCATTAGCGGCAGGGTGGAGCCGAGGGCCTGGTGAAACCGCAGGGCCGATTGGTACATGCGACCGGTTGCGATCGCAACCTCGATTCCCCTTTGCTGCACCTGGCGAATGGCCTCCCGCACCCGTAGAGAAATCTGGTTCGACTGTCCCGCTATGGTTCCGTCAATATCGAGCACCAGTAAACGAATATTGCCAGTCATGATAGGTCCTGAAGTTTATGACAGCCATTGCCGTCTATTATGGGGCGGCATTTCGCCCTGGGGAATATTCTGGTATACATCCCGATACTCAGACATCGCTGCCAGCAAGCCAGTCCCTCCCACCCATACCCATGCTTTAGCCCCGCCTGTACCCTGTATCCCCTAGCCCCCTTAGCCCCCTGGCCCCCTGCTCCGAGCAGCAACCCCCAGCAGAAACCGATTCCTCAACAAACCGGCAGAGAATCCAGAGTATTACCAATTTTATCGGCGATGCCTTCCACCCAGGCTTCATCCTGCTTGGTATAGCTGCGGGGGGCATTGGCAGCCAGAATTAACGCCCCCTGCGCGCCCATGGGTTGGCAAATTACACCCTGGGTATTGGGGGGGAGATAGTCAAACTCCACCCGACCGGGATACACCTTGAGATCAACCAGGTAAACCGCTTTACCCTTGTCTAGCACCCGCTGCAGAATGGGACCGGGTTTGACCTCGGCATTAGGCCCGAGAACCCCCCGTCGCATCAGTACTTGCCCCTGCTTGTAGGCCACCACCGACCGGGTTACGGTATTGGTGAGCAGCAAATGAGAGGCCCAGGCCAGCTCAGTCACGACACTCTCGGGCAAGTCCTCGGCGAATTCCAGCCCTTCTTCCCCTGCCAAAATGACCGCCTCTGGAGGTACCGGTTGAATACGTTGCCAGAGCAAGCCGGTCAGAATCAACAGGGCACTCAAAATCACCCCCATAACGTCAGACCGGGCCTGAAAGTCAGTCAACGCAGGGGTCAGCAGCCGATTTAACAGCAGTGCCGAACCGCCAATAATACCGGCTGCAATGGGCAGCTTACGCAGCACACTGTTGGGATCAGATTGGGCCATAAACCTCTGTCAAATCTAAAGATCTAGTGTATCGTTATCGGTTGAACCGTCCATAACCTGCCCTGGGCAATCAGAGCATTGAGACATGGCTATGCGCACGTTCGTTTTGCCGCTACTAGCGCTACCGGTTGGCTTTCTGTCGGTGCTGTTTGGCATAGACGATCCTGAACTTTTACAGACTTCAAGTTTCCAGGCCACAGAACTGCAAGCCCGGTGGGAATCTCCCTGGATTGCTGGCTTAAATCGAGATCCAGAACTGGAGAAAATTCTCGACCAGTATTTAACAAACCTGGAAAGACAGGGCTGGGCCAGACCGGGGCAGGGAATTTGGATTCAAGTCGGCAATAGCGCCGTAGGATCTCACCAGGGGGAAGTGTTGATGTCGGCGGCATCGCTAACCAAACTGGCTACGTCCCTGGCTGCGGTAGAAACCTGGCCCCTGGATCACCACTTTGAAACTCGCATCGGCATTAGCGGCACCGTGGATAATGGCGTGCTGTATGGGGATTTGATTATCCAGGGGGGCGGCGACCCGCTGTTTGTGTGGGAGGAAGGCATCGCTCTGGCAAACAAACTGCAGTCTCTGGGGTTGCGCCAGGTCGTCGGCGAGATTCTGGTGCTGGGTGACTTCACCATGAATTTTGAGGAAGATCCTGCCGATTCGGTCGCCGCATTGAAGCAGGTGATGTCCACCAAAACCTGGACTGGCGAAGTCTGGGAAGCTTACGAAAACCTCCCTGTTGGCACGCCTCAGCCTAATATTCAAATTGATGGCACCGCAAGGCTGGCTGATCCCAGCGTGGCAAGTCAAGCTTCAACCTGGATCCTGAGCCACCAATCTTTACCGCTGGTAGCCCTCCTCAAAGCCATGAACATTTACAGCAACAACGTCATGGCCGATATGGTGGCCAACCTGACCGGAGGCCCCCAGGCCGTTGTGACCAAAGCCTCAGCCGGGGCTGACATGCCCCCCGGTGCCCTGAGCCTGGTGAACGGTTCAGGGCTGGGGATGGAAAATCAGATGTCGGCTCGGGCGGCAGTGGCCCTACTCTCTAGCCTGCAGCACAAGCTAGAGTCCCAGGGATTTTCAGTCTCCGACGTGCTGCCGGTTGCTGGCGAAGATGTAGGCACCCTGATTGACCGCCGTATTCCCTCAAAATCTGCGGTCAAAACCGGTAGCCTGGCAGAAGTAAGTGCCCTGGCCGGCATGCTTCCCACGGCTGAAAAAGGGCCGGTATGGTTCGCTATCATCAACCGGGGCTGGGCCATTAGCGACCTGCGGGTGCAGCAAGATTTTTTGCTCCAGGCCATTCAGGCGCACTGGGGGGCAGCCGGGGTTCCTCCGGCCATGGCCACCAAAGTTCGCATGCAGGAGGGAGACTATCGCTATGGCGACCCGGCCCGTATTCAGCCCCTGACTGTGCCAGCAGAGTAAAGTTTGTGCAGCACCGTGGCGATGCCTTTTGCCCCCCCAGGGTGCCCCATGCGGTGGCGGCCATTTTCCGCAATCCGCTGGAGCCGCTGGCTATCTTGCAGGCAATGCTGCATTGCCTCTCCTACGATCTCAGGGTCAGACACCAGCATCACCGATGGCCCTAACAGGCGAGACTGGGTTGCGGCAAAAGCGCGGGTAAACTGAGGCCCCCTGCCGGGGAAGGTAAACACCGGCTTACCCAGACCCACCATCTGCTCGGTGGCTGTACCGGCGGTGGCAATGGCGCAATCCGCCAGGTGCAGACATTCTGGAAAGGCATCCTGGGTCAGGGTCAAAGTCACATTATCCCGGCTAAAGGTAGGGTAGCGGTGGGGCACAGGCGTCCACTCGGATGCCATCAGCGGATCTTTAAAAACTGCCAGGTTGAGGCTGGGGGCGATGGCCGCCAAAAGCCGAATGTGCCGGTGAGGAAACTGTTGTTGCAGGGAAGGGAACGCCTTCAGCAGCAGTTGCCAGTTGTCAAACACCTCTGGGGCGCGGGAGCCTGGCAGTAAGGCAATGGTTAGAGAGGGGGCAGGGGAAGGTGCGATCGCCGCTAGCTGCGCCAGTTTATCCGTCGCGGCCTCCAGGCCATCCATCATAGGGTTACCCTCATACCGGGCTGGGATGCGCCACCGCTGCAGATGCTCTGCCGTCAATTGATCCCGCACAAATACGGCCTGACATCTGGGATGGCTCATCAGCCACCGCTCCCAGGGTAAATAGACGGAACCCGACCAACCTTCATACCAGGGTCGCTGGGGCAATGGACCGGCTTCATTGCGCAACCAATATTCAGATTTGGCCGTACCGATAAAGCTGTAGTTGGCCCCACTCCACCAGGCAAAGGAGAGGGGCACGATATCGCCCACAGCCAGAATATCGCCACCGTTTTGCGCCCATTGCCGCACCGTCGCCAGTTGCTGTCGGGTCAGCGGCAACAATCCGCTCCTCAGGTCTTTCATGGCCTGACGTTGATCCATATAGATAAATCCGCCAGACGGTAAGGTTTGGGCTGGGCCTACCAGGGCAATACCGGCTTTTTGAAAAATTCCTCCCTCTCCGACAATGGGCATAGCCGCCAGTTCCGGGCGCTGGGGTAACCGTCTCAACTCCTGCAGAATCTGCACCGCAATGCTGTCTTCTCCGTGGCCATTGCTGATGCAAAGTAATGCCATAGCTCATCCACAATCCAATCTTCCACAAACGCCCCGGCAGGCCACAAGCTAACGGCCTGCCAGATTACTACAGTAGCCTGCCCCTGGCCTAAATGTCCTAGTACCGGCTGACAGCAATAAGGCAACCATTGCCGAGGAGCCAGGTACCGGGTATCAGGTTTCAGGCATAGTTGGGAATGGGGATTCAATAACGTGGGATAGCCGTCTCGGCTGTCCAAGAGCTAGTCTGGCTGCAAGGTGCGCAGTTAATATTCCGTCTTCAAATTAAAAGTAGTTTTAACCGCCTTAGAACCGGACAGGAGCGCCCGAATTTGGTCTGGCAGGGTTAGGGGATCAAAAGGTTTGGGTAAAGCACCAGCGACCCCCAAACTCCGAAGTTGCTGCTTAGAGAACCAATTGGCTTTTGCAGTAATAAAAACAATCGGAACCGACCTCAGCCATAATTTTGCTCGAAGCTGCTCGACCAGATCTTCTGCGCAAACCTCAATATAAGGAGCATCTAACAAAATGATATCTGGCGGCATTCCATCAAGGATTTCAATCCCCTGCCACAGGGTCAAAGCTCCCTGTACATCCCATCCTCCCAGGTCATCTAAGCAAACCTGCAAGACGTCGCGCACCGAAACTTCATGATCGACCAGCAAAACTCTGTAGCGAAATACCGGTCCACTAGTTTGGGGGATGGAATGACTCATAACGAAACCCTATCAAAGTCTAGACGCAGAGTTTTGCCGAAGGAAAACTAGAAATTTCAAGTCAGACTGGGTTTATGTCTAATCTTCACAAAACCAATAGCCCGAGTCATATTGACTTGGGATTATAGGGGTAAAAGATAATGCCTTGATAAGGGATCAAGAAACCTGTTCTACCACAAGGCGAAAAAAAACTAATGTCAATAGATTTAGCGATGCCGCCAAGGCAGCAGAGCGGCAACCGTCTTTACTGCGGGAAAAACATGTTGTAGCGGGAACAAATCGCTAAAACTCATCGTCGCTATAACCCATGGGAGCCTCGTTGTCCCGACGAGAGCCCAGTAAATCCAGGCGATCTACTCTAATCACCGGCTTGGAGCGTGAGGCTCCTGTCGCTCGATCTTGCCAGCTATCAAACTTTAGAGAACCACTTACGCCGATTAAGCTGCCTTTGCGGACGTAGTTGGCGGCAATTTCTGCATTGCGCCCCCATAATTCCAGGTTGAACCAATCCGGTTTGTCATCTCGGCTGGAGCGCCGCCGCACAGCTAAGGTTAGATTGCAGACCACGCTACCTGATTCAAAATATTTCACATCAGGGTCGACGCCAACACGTCCAACCAGGGTCACCACATTCACAGTCATTGGAAAACCAGATCACTACCGTTTCAGCTCTATTCAGTTTAATACCGACCGCGAGAATGTTTGCATGAAATTGAGGCCCTAACTTGGTACCCCATGATGGTTGTATCAGATAAGGGGTACCGAATTCCAACGCTGTCAGGCCAACCAGACGTCCGACAACGTTTAACCCTCCTTGCCTGGATCCCTCCGCGATTCCTGCCAAGACGGTAGTTGCCAAGGTGCAGTTAGACCGGCTTCTAAAGACCGGTCTTTAATAGTGCTAGTATCGATGCACCTCTGGTTAAGCTAAATTATTCTGAGTCTTTCAACACAAGCATTTTTTTGCATAGCAGTAAAAAAACGTCTACTAGATGTTTTTCACGAAACGTAATAGAATCATCTACCGTTGTTCTGCAATTCGTTCTGGTCTCCTACTGGGAGTTTGCGCCTGTGGCTTTATTTGATAGATTTTCGCGCGACATGGGTATTGATCTGGGCACAGCCAATACCCTGGTTTACGTTTCAGGCAAGGGGGTGGTCTTGCAGGAACCCTCTGTGGTCGCTATGGACCAGACCGAGAAAAAGCCACTAGCCGTTGGCGAAGAGGCCAAGCGAATGCTAGGCCGTACTCCCGGCAACGTGATGGCTTTACGACCTTTGCGAGACGGGGTTATCGCCGACTTCGATACCGCCGAATTGATGTTGAAACATTTCATTCGCCAGGTCCACGAGGGGCGCACTTTAGTTTCACCGCGCATTGTGATCGGTATTCCCAGCGGAGTCACTGGCGTTGAACGACGGGCCGTAATGGATGCAGCTCAGCAGGCCGGGGCACGCACTGTCTTCTTAATTGATGAGCCCGTGGCTGCCGCCATTGGTGCAGGATTGCCCGTCGCTGAACCCACCGGCAATATGATTGTCGACATCGGTGGCGGTACTACCGAAGTCGCCGTCCTGAGTTTGCAGGGCACAGTGCTTAGTGAATCTGTCCGAGTAGCAGGAGATGAGCTCAGCGAATCTATTTCCAGCTATTTGAAAAAGGTTCATAACCTGGTTATTGGTGAAAGGACTGCGGAAGAAATTAAGATCAACATTGGCTCGGCCTACCCCAGCTCCGATGACAACGAAATCAGCATGGATGTGCGTGGTCTACACCTGTTGTCAGGTCTGCCCCGCACGGTCACCGTCAAAAGTGCCGAAATTCGAGAAAGTATGGCTGAACCCCTGTCTGTCATTGTTGAAGCGGTTAAGCGTACCCTGGAAAGAACTCCTCCGGAATTAGCGGCGGATATTATCGACCGGGGCATTATGTTAGCAGGAGGGGGAGCCCTGCTGAAGGGCCTGGATACGCTGATTAGCCATGAGACCGGGATTCTGGTTCATGTAGCCGCAGATCCTCTGAGCTGTGTTGTTTTAGGTACTGGTCGGGTACTCGAAAACTTTAGTCAAATGGGTCGGGTTTTCAGCGGTCGGTCGAGCCTATAACCTTATCAACGCACACCTGATTTTCTCCACATATGTTTGCGCTTCGTCGCTGGTGGACAAGGCACGCCCTAAAGGTGGGAATGGTTACTCTGGCCATTTCCTCTGCCTGGTTTTTGCGGTATAACGATGGCGCTGTTCTCTATGAGGCCTACCACTGGCTGACCCGACCTCTACAGTCGGGGCTGAGCCGAGAGCAGCAGTTTGAAAGCAGTTACATTCTGGAACTGCAGCAACGGATTGTTGAGCTGGAAAATCAAAACCAGGTTCTGCAAGAGTTGGCGTCTTATCAAGATACGCTGCCAGAATCGGTGGCAACCGCTGCCGTCATTGGCCGCAGTGCCGATCACTGGTGGCAACATATTGTGCTGAATCGAGGCAGTCGGGATGGGATCACACCGGGTTATACCGTAACCGGGCCTGGAGGTCTGGTAGGCCGGGTGGTAGCGGTTTCTCCTAACACCTCCAGAGTGCTGATAATTACCGACCCGACCAGTCGGGTCGGGGCTAAGGTGAGTCGCAGCCGAGCCATGGGGGTGATCCGGGGCCAGACCAACAACCGGGTGGTCATGGAATTTTTTGACAAATTCCCTGATGTTAAGGCTGGGGATGTGGTTGTGACCTCATCCTACAGTCGCCTTTTCCCTAAAGATATTGCGGTGGGTAGGGTAGAGTCCATCGACCTGACGAAAAGCCCCGCCCCCGAAGCTACTATTCAACTTTCGGCCCCCTTATCTGTTTTAGAGTGGGTTGTCATTCATCCTTTCGAACCGCTGGAATCAGTCGATATTCCAACCATTCCCGAACAATTAGAAGCTGATGAAGAATCCGATGGGGTGGGGCCATGACCGTTGGCACACCATCCCGAAAGCAGTCTGGCTTACGTCATCCTCTAGTCGTCAACACTGGAGTCACCGTAGCGTCGGTACTGGTTTGCTTGATGCTTCTACCCAGCCGCATTCCCGGCATGGAACTGTTGGGAGTAGGGCCTCACTGGTTACTGATCTGGGTGGTCGCCTGGAGCGTCAAACGAACTATGTGGCAGGGAGCTTTAGCGGGGCTGGTGCTAGGGCTTTTGCAAGATGCCATGACCGCTCCCCATCCAACCCACACCCTCAGTTTGATTGTGGTAGGGGTGCTGACGGCCCGATTACAAAAACAACGCTATCTACAGGAAGACATTATCTCCGTCGCTCTGATTGTTTTTGCCATGGCTGTGATTGCCGAAACCGTCTTGGCGTTGCAAATCAGCCTGGATTATCTCTTTTCAGCTGATTCTCTATATCCAACCCTATCCAAAATTTGGCTTTACCACCAGCGAGTTGCCCTGAGTTCCGCAATTCTCAGCAGCCTGTGGGCTCCCGCCCTATACTATCCCCTCAATCGCTGGTGGGATCGCCACGGGACGGAACCATAACCAACTCAGAACAGTTGCCTGAGAGTCACACGCTGCTGCAGACGTTGAGCGGCCGTCCACAGGTCTGGAATCAGAGCCGTGGGACGAAAGGATTGCAGATAGTTGCCGCTGCGGATACCGCAGGTAACTGCAATAGTTTCGACCCCGAGGGTTTGACCGGCCATAATATCGGCCTCGGTGTCACCAATCATCCAGGTGTGGCTTAAGTTATAGCCGTGGCGTTGCTGCCCTGCAATAGCCGCCTGCAGACGCTCGATTTTATGATTCGCCTGATTTTTATAGGCTGATTCAATTAAATCCATACCAAACAAATCGGCAATGGCCCATTCCAGGTCGTGGCGCTGTAGGAACTCAATGACCTGCTGGGGAGGACGCAGGGTTACCAGCACCACTCGAATCCCACATTGCCCCAAAATTGAAAGTCCTTCCCAGGCTTTAGGCTGCAGCCGATCGTAGTGGAGTAAACTATTGTGGTTCACAATGCGACTGACGGCGGCCAAAAATTGATCAATGGCTACGCCCTCTAGCCCGGACCAATGGGCAATTTGGCGGTCTGGAATGCGGTTTTGCTTAAACGTCCAGAACTGAGATTTTGACAGCCACCGAAGATCTGTGCCTGGGTTGGTAGCCGCTGCTCCAACCTGGGTCAGCGCCTGGCGGTAAGTAGCGTAGTAGCGCTCAGAAACATCTACGATGGGCCCGTCAAAGTCGCAAAAAATGGTCGATGGAGCCATGGATCACCTCATCCCCCAGGAACTGTGAAAGAAACGGACAACTGCAACCAGACAACGTACCTATCAGACAAGTGAGAGAATTCAAGCAGTTAGACAAAAGTCCAATCAGCTTAACAAAATTTAAAGACCTGTTCAATGTAGCAACCGGGCATAAAAATGACCACCTGGCGTTAGGGCTGTAGTTCTAACCAGTTTGGGTTTTTATTTGAGCTGTCCCGTTTATCGGGGTATCGACATGGGAGAATGATGGGCGCTAATGCCTACAGGTAGACCATGGCTGTAAAAGCTCTAGTGATTGGTAGTGGCGCTCGAGAACATACTCTGGCTTGGGCATTGCTGCGTTCCCCAAATGTTCAAGAGGTGGTTTGTGTACCGGGTAATGGGGGCACGGCCACCCTGCCGGGGGCGCGAAATTTGGCCCTGACCCTCGACGATTTCGAGGGCATTGGGCGCTTTGCCCTGGTCAACAACTTTAGCCTGGTCGTTGTAGGGCCAGAGCAGCCTCTGGCGGATGGCATTACCGACTATCTGACAGCCCAGGGGTTAAAAGTATTTGGCCCGAACCAGGCTGGCGCTCAGATTGAGGCCAGTAAAGCCTGGTCTAAAACCCTCATGGCAGAAGCTCAGATTCCCACAGCCGGTTCTCGCACCTTTCAGGAGGCTGATGCAGCTCTGGCCTACCTGAAACAGCAGGGAGCGCCGATTGTGGTTAAGGCGGATGGACTGGCGGCCGGCAAAGGCGTGACCGTGGCCCACCGATTAGAAGATGCAGTGACTGCCGTGGAAGAGGTCTTTAGCGGCAAATTTGGGGCGGCGGGAAATAGCGTTGTGATTGAAGAATTCATGGCGGGTCAGGAGACCTCGGTACTGGCTGTAACTGACGGAAAAACCATTCGCCCTCTGTTGCCAGCCCAGGACCACAAGCCTATCGGCGAGGGAGATACCGGCCCCAATACTGGCGGCATGGGGGCCTACGCCCCAACCCCTGTGGTCACCCCAGAACTGATGGAGCGCATTCAGCAGGAAATTCTAGAGCCCACCATTGCGGCTCTACAACAGCGAGGTATTGACTATCGGGGTGTCCTTTACGCTGGACTGATGATTAGCCCCTCCGGCGACCCGCAGGTGGTTGAGTTTAACTGCCGCTTTGGTGACCCTGAAACCCAGGCAGTGCTGCCGCTGCTGGAGACACCCCTGGATCAGATCCTGCTGGCCTGCATTGAAGGACAGCTAGAAAGACTGCCCCCCTTTGAGTGGAAGCCGGGGGCCGCAGCCTGTGTGGTCATTGCTGCCGAGGGCTATCCTGGCGCTTACCCCAAGGGCATGGAAATTTTTGGCCTGGAAGAGGCGGCTGCCGATGACGCCCTGGTGTTTCATGGCGGAACTCAGCGCAAGGACGATCGGATCCTTGCCAGTGGAGGACGCATCCTGGGGATTACCGGCTTGGGAGATGACTTTGAAAAGGCCATTGCTCGAGCCTATCAAGCCACCGAGAAAGTTTGCTTCGAAAATATGTACTTTCGGCGAGACATTGGCTATCGCGTTCGCGGTAGCTAGTTTTACCGGTGCTCGATCACCAGCGTCAGGCTGGCCAGGGTGCCGCGTGAGTCATATCGCCGAGGGTATTGGGGGCAACCAACCGCAGCGTGGGCTGGGTTACCATCGCTTGCCCCGGCTGCCCATCGGGAAACACCGTGATAGCCTGACCGAGCCAGGTGCCGGGCAGCTGTTCCAGGGATAGCTCAGGACGTTCTGCCGCTGCGGCAGGCTGCGCATGCTCTCGAATCAGAGTCAGGCTACCCAGATTAGGCCGTCGCAGCATTGTCGTGATTCAGGGGTTGAAGCATCACCTCTGTGGGACTGTCAGCCCCAACATTGCCAGTGGCTGACAGCTGGGTAAAGGAACCAACCTAGGTGCCCTGATGGTTTAGCAGGCGTTCCCATTGAGAGGCCACGCCCTTCTAATTCATGTTTGTAGCTTAAACCAGGTCCAGCTCGAAACCTGGAGTTTTCCCTAAGGCAAAACCCCACTGCTGAACTTGGGCAAGGTTAAATACTGGCAGCTTAATACTTGCTGAGGTCAATGCCCGCTTCTTTAGCCATGGCATCGATGCCTTTATGGTGCAGGGTTTTAATTGCTTTTGTGGAAAGACGTAGCTTTACCCAACGCTTACCCTGGGGCCACCAAACCCGCTTGGTCTGCAGGTTAGCTTCCTGTAAACGCTTTGTACGACGGTGAGAGTGGGAAATGGCGAAAGCATTGTTTGCTTTTTTCCCGGTCAAATCACACTTGCGGCCCATTTGCTTTCTCCAACGGTATTGACGCTACGCTATTGCACAATCGCTAATTATAGCGGATGGGGGCCGGCCCCTGGAAGACGTCTCAACAAAGTTCTGGTCAGGGCACCAGTGTGGCCCGTGGGAAGATATTTTGAGAATCTGGCGAAATTCGTCCTGATGGGTCTATCGCTGAACGAAAAATAAATTGGTAGATGCACCCTATATAAAATCCCTGGTCTGTCTACCAGGGATTTTTTCTTACCGGAGAAAGCTGCGCAGAGAAGTTGACTCTGGCTTCATAATTAATGTTTAAGGAGCGAGAAAATCGGCGCAGACTGGGCTAGGCTGCGGGTACTCATGTTGAAATCAGTTCGTTCGATAGGTAGCCCCATCCATGACTGCTCCGACCATTGAGATTCTGGCTGATAAGGCTGCACTGGTGCAGCGTGCCCTTGGCCTGGTGTGCGATCGCGTCCAGCAATCGGTCGCTGACCACGGTTACTGTACCCTGGCCCTGGCCGGTGGCAGCACCCCTAAACCCCTGTACGCAGCCTTAGCTCAGCAAGATTTACCCTGGTCGAAACTCTACATTTTTTGGGCAGATGAGCGCTATGTCGGGGTTGACCATCCTGATAGCAATGCGGGTATGGCAAAACAGGCCTGGCTAGACAAGGTTGCTATCCCGCCGGAGCATATTTTCATCACCCCCACCGCCGAGGCCAGTCCCTCGGCCTCAGCGGAGCGATACGAAAGCATCCTGCAAGAGACCTTTACTCAACTCCAGGCGTTGTCTGCCGAGGGGGTGCCAGTCTTTGACCTGATCTTATTGGGTGCAGGAGACGATGGCCATACCGCTTCTCTGTTCCCCCATACCCCAGCCTTATTGGTACGGGATCGCTGGGTTACTGTGGGAACCAAGCAAACCGATCCCCGTATCACCTTTACGGTTCCCCTGATCAACCACAGTCAGATGGTGGTCTTTTTAGCGGCGGGGGCCAATAAGCAAGAGGCCCTGAGCCACATTTTTGCCCAGGACGGCGATGATCTGGCCTATCCCGCCCGCTTAATTCGCCCCCAAGGAGAATTATGGTGGCTACTAGATCAGCAAGCCGCTGCTGGCCTGGGTGCAACCGTCAACGAAGCCGTAGAATAACTGTGTTGCCATTGGAAATTCTGGAAGATAGAGAGGGGCTGCAGGTCTTGGCAATTCAGGCCGCTAGAATGACAGACTCTTCTATCATTGAAATTGCCAGGCTTACTGGCCTGTATGTGGGCTTGATGTCAGCTAGAGTTTGAATAAGTAATGTGATTACCCTTTCGTTGCTTCATCCACTGCACAAAACCCCTGTTCAAAGCTGGAAGTTTGAACAGGAGACGGTTGTTCGAGTCGGTCGCTCTACCGATAATGATGTAGTGCTCTATAGTGCAGTTGTCTCCCGCCACCATGTGGAGTTGCACCGAACCGCTTCAGGCTGGGGAGTTAAAAACCTGGGCACTAACGGCACTTACCTGGATGGTCATCGCATTGCCGAAGCCCCCGTTACCGATGGCATGATTATTCGTCTGGCCCGGTCAGGTCCGAACATTCAGATCAACACCGACGAAGTCAAACGAGATCCCTTGAGAGACTTACTCGCAAGCCATCGAAAGTCCAATAATCCCGACCCTGCTGATTCACCCCACCCTGCTACCGAAACCCACTTCGAGCAACCCATATCCCCACCGGGGGAGCAATCCCCTTAAGCTTGGAGCGATCTGGAGGCAAGATCCTTGGCTAGAGGAGACCAAATCTACGTCATGCGGGAGATGGTGGGAATCCCAACCGCTTACCAGCATCACGGCATCGATTGCGGTGACCAGTCGGTGATTCATTACAGCAAGGCCGGTGACCTGGCCACCATTACCCGTACCAGCTACGACCAGTTTAGCTGGGGTAAACCAGTACAATCGGTTGCTCACGACATCTGCTACGTAGCCGATGTGGTCGTTAAGCGGGCGGCAAGCCGGTTGGGAGAACAACGGTATGACCTGTTCTTTAACAACTGCGAGCACTTTGCCACCTGGTGCAAAACCGGTCGCAACGAAAGTGCCCAACTCGCAAGCTTTGGGTTTCGCCCAGACCTGGTTGACCTGCCCGGCTTTCGCCGTCTGGCGGAGCGAACAGCCCAAGAGCGCTCCCCAGAACAGGCCATGGCCCTGTTGCAAAAGGCCACAGACGACATCGCTACCGCCTATCGCTCCATGGTGCAGGCCCAGCAACAGGCCCAGGCCGACGTGACGACCTGGCACCGGGTGGCCCAAGTCGCCCTGGTCAACCATCGGGAAGATTTGGCCAGAGCAGCTTTACACCGCAAGGTGACCGCCCAAAAGCGGGCCAATGACCTCAGTGCCAATTTGGCTCATCTCATCGAAATGCAGCTGAGCCTGGAGCAAAACCGCAGTATCTCTGAAGGGCGCTATTTATTTCCCTGAGAGTGTTCCATTGAAACAATTCCCTTCCCAGCATTTTGTTCTGCCCCTGCAGTAGCCAATCGCCCCAAATCGCCCTTAAGCTGCTGAAGGATGATTTTGCTGGATTCCTCTCTCTGATGTTGGTCCCAAACGGCTGCTTGTATGCTTAAAGTTGCAATCTGGAATCTCAAAGGGGGCACCGGTAAGTCCTCAACTGCTCAAAACCTGGGAGCAGAACTGGCGGTAGCCGGGTTCAAAACCGTGATGATTGACCTCGACGGCCAGCGCACCCTGAGCGACAGCTTTGGGATGGATAAGGCCACCCCCAATATCCTGGACTGGATGGAGGGTAGAGGCCAGCCGCTGCTGACTGAGGTCGATCGGCTTTACCTGATTCCGGGCGATATTGGCACCTTTCAGCTGTCGTCGGAAGACAACCAGTTGCGCCCCCAACTTAGCCGCCTGAAGGGGTTTCAGATTTGTTTGATGGACTGCCCTCCCAGCCTGGGTGCACCCACCCTACAGGCCATCTGGAATGCCGACCGCCTGCTGTTGCCAACCCTGACGGAACCAGCCAGCTTAAAGGGTCTCCGAGAAGCCGTTGAGCTGATTCGGGAGGAAAGACCCAGCCTGCCCATTGATGTCCTGAGAACCCGCTACAAACCCCGGCTGGTTATCAGCCGTGAATCTGTAGAGCAGTTGATGAAGGGAGAACAGGCAGCAGACTATAGGCTACTGAATACGGCGATTCCGGAGAACGTTGCGATCGCAGAAGCCTTCGCCCACCAGATCCCCGTAAACGAATATGTCCCCAGTTCGGTTGGAGCCCTGGCCTATCAGCTTTTAGCCCAGGAGGTCGCCCAGACATGGGATTTGGCGCAGCACTAGTCTCGCCCGTCCCAGTGGGTTAGCAGGCCCCATTGCAGACCGTAGCCTCACCCTGACGCTGTTTCACACCTTTACCAGCGACCTGCGTATTAGCCTCATTGCGCCCGGTGGGTAGGAGGTGCTGTTAGTAGGTGGAATAATACGGAAGTTTCCCCTCCCCCAGACGGCTATCTCGCCACCACCCAGCCCTACCCCCCATGTCACCATGAAGGAGATGTGCAGGATCTCTTCCCATGAACCAACCCGTACAGTCTTTTTACGACTGGTATCAAAAAACCATTAAGCACCCCAAATACCGCTGGGTGCTGGTGGGGGCTACGCTGCTGTACTTGATTAGCCCCATCGATATTTCCCCCGACTTCATCCCCATCGTAGGGTGGATTGACGATGCGGTAGTGGCCTCGTTTCTGGTAGCAGAGTTATCGCAGATTTTTATGCAAATGCTCACCAGTAAGCGTACTGGTCCCACTTCTGCAAACTTTAGTACGGCCCACACCACCGTTGATGTCAATCCTGAGTAGCCATAACTAGAGATCAACCCTAGGACGACTTCGACATCTCCACCAAAGCTGATTTATTGATTGCCGATATGCCTGTAAATAAAGATCCCCAACCCCCTCGTTCACGACAAATCCTCAATATTGGGTTCCTTGTCGCCACGGGTTTTTTACTGCTAAACCTGCTGCTACCGGACCTGTTTGGTCCCCAGATGCCTAAAGAACCCTACAGCATGTTCTTACACCGGGTTCAAGACCAGGAAGTGCTGCGAGCTTCGGTCGGGCAAGACGAAATTCGCTACCAGGTTAAAGACGAGAACGGACAGCCGGGCGAGGTTTATACCACTACGCCCATTTTTGACTTACAGTTGCCCCAGGTCTTAGAGGATAACGGGGTCGAGTTCGGAGCCATCCCGCCGCCGCGGGGCCAGTGGTTCACGGGCTTGCTGGGCTGGGTGATTCCGCCTCTGATCTTTGTGGCAGTGTGGCGCTTCTTTATTGCTCGGGGTGGCGGCGGTGCCCCAGGAGCCCTGTCCATTGGTAAGAGCAAAGCCAAGGTGTATGTCGAAGGAGAGGCCGACAAGGTCACCTTTAATGATGTGGCCGGAGTCGAGGAGGCCAAGCTAGAACTGGTCGAAGTCGTAGACTTCCTCAAGACACCCAAACGGTTTACCGATCTGGGGGCCAAAATTCCTAAAGGGTTACTGTTGGTGGGGCCGCCGGGAACGGGTAAGACCCTGCTGGCCAAGGCCGTAGCCGGGGAAGCAGGAGTGCCCTTCTTCAGCATTTCCGGTTCTGAATTCGTGGAACTGTTTGTCGGGGTTGGTTCATCGCGGGTGCGAGATCTGTTTGAGCAAGCGAAGAAACAGGCTCCCTGCATCATCTTCATCGACGAGCTAGATGCTATTGGCAAATCCCGCTCCTCCGGCGGCTTCTACGGCGGTAACGACGAGCGAGAACAAACCCTGAATCAGCTTTTGACGGAAATGGATGGCTTCAATGCCGGAGAAACCACGGTCATTGTTCTGGCCGCCACGAACCGGCCAGAAACCCTGGACCCTGCCCTGCTGCGTCCAGGCCGTTTTGATCGTCAGGTACTGGTAGATCGACCTGACTTGAAAGGGCGCGAAGCCATCCTCAACATCCACGCAACAGATGTCAAACTATCCGACTCGGTGGATCTGAAAGTCATTGCCACCCGTACCCCCGGTTTTTCTGGAGCGGACCTGGCCAACCTGGTCAACGAAGCTGCCCTGCTGGCCGCCCGCCGCAACCATTCCAACGTTGAGCAGGAAGACTTCAGTGAAGCCCTGGAGCGAGTGGTAGCCGGTCTGGAGAAAAAGAGCCGGGTCCTCAACGACAAAGAAAAGAAAATCGTGGCTTACCACGAGGTGGGACATGCCCTGGTGGGAGCTACCATGCCGGGTACCGACCAGGTGGAAAAAATTTCCATTGTCCCCCGAGGCATGGCGGCCCTGGGCTACACCCTGCAGCTACCCACCGAAGATCGCTTCCTGCGGGATGAGGCTGAGCTAAAGGGCCAAATCGCTACCCTGCTGGGAGGCCGCGCCGCCGAAGAACTGATCTTTGGCAGCATTACCACCGGGGCATCTAACGACCTGCAGCGGGCAACCGATCTGGCCGAGCAAATGGTAACCACCTACGGCATGAGCAAGGTACTTGGCCCCCTGGCCTACGAAAGAGGACAGAAAAATGCCTTTTTGGAAAACGGCATGCCCAATGCCCGTCGCCCCCTCAGTGAACAAACTTCCCAGGCTATTGACGAAGAAGTCAAAGCCCTGGTAGACGCAGGCCACCAAAAAGCCCTGGCCGTTTTGACGGAGAACCGTGATCTGCTGGAAACCCTGGCCGGTCAGCTGCTAGAGGAGGAAGTGGTCGAAGGGCCACGGTTACGGGAAGTGCTGTGTCGGGTCAAAGAGGTCTCCCAAGGAACCTACAGCCCGGAATTGACCCCCGTTTAGAAGTTCTGTGATGAATCAGGTCCCACTCATCCCTTGAGTGGGATTTTTTTTTGTTGTTTGCAGCAAATATCCTTTGCCGGTTTTCGCAGGTATTCGTGATTTGGTGATCGGTCTTGTAATGGTGTAGCGGACCGGTGAATTACCTTAAGTTTTCCTACCGAGTAAATCGACCTGGTCAGGCCCTATGCTTAGTAGATAGCGCCTTTCAGCCCTGCCCATTAGGCTCAGTCCGGAATGCTATTCTAAATCAACCTATCAGAACACTGGTCTGTAGGCACCGCCTCAGCGAGAGTCTAAATTTATGTCCACCCAAGACTCAACTACCGTTTGCCTTGATCTAGAGTCCGCTCTGGATACCAGGCCTTTGACTATGGCCATAGATACGCCATTGGCGGAGGTCATTGCCACCCTAGGCGAAGCTCAAAGCAGTTGTAATTTACCAGGGCTCGAGCTCTCCCTGGATACCGTGCTGGCGCTTCAAGCTCGGGCCGGGGCGGTGTGGATAGTCGAGAATGAAAAACTTCTGGGTCAGTTCACCGAAGCCGATGCCCTGCGCGAGATTGTTGCCGGTCGGGGGAACTCTACAGTTCCCATTAGCACGGTCATGAAGCCGGTTTCCATCACCTATCCGTTGACCCCTGACGCCGACCCCTTTGATACCCTCGAACAAATGCGCCACAATCACCTGCAGCGTTTGCCTGTGGTTGATGGCCAGAACCAGCTTCTGGGTGTCGTTACTCCGGAACGGCTGCGGGGCACCTTCTATATCGATGCACTCCTGAAAGATAGAACCGTCGGGCAAACGATGCAGCACTTCCTGCTGGGGGCTCCTGCCCAAGAATCGGTGCAAACCCTGGCCCAACATTTGCTCAACCAGCCTACCGACGTCATTGTGCTGTGGGACCATCTGGAAGACAAGACCCCGATAGGTTTGCTACTGTCCCGAGACATTATTCAACTACAGCGGCTAGGGCTCGATTTAAACCAAATTGAAGCTCGGGCCGTCATGCAGCACCCGCCGCTGATCCTTGCCCAGGAAGAATCGGCTCTGGCTGCCCACTGGATTATGCAACAACGGCAGATACAGCGAGTTTTGGTAGAAGATGCCCAGGGCCAAATTCTTGGCACGGCATCGCCCACCAGCTTTCTGTACACCCTTGATTTAGACCACATTGTTCATGCCCACCTGGAGATAGCCCATTCGGTGCAGGATTTTGTTCGCCACCAGTTAGCCCCTAGCGGACCTCAACCTACAGAAGAAAGAGAATTTGACGTACTCCGCCAGCAACTGAAATGTAGTCGGCTGATGTCGGCGATGGCACTCCATATTCGCCAATCCTTAAACGTCGATACCATCCTGCAAACGGCAGTCAATGAGGTGCGTCAGTTCCTGAACTGTGACCGGGTACTGATTTACCAGTTTGCTCCCGACATGAGCGGTACGGTGGTGGTAGAGTCCCTCGCTGAGGGCTGGAGGCCAGCCCTCAACAGCACCATTAAAGACACCTGTTTCGGGCAAAACTATGCCCAATCTTACAAAGCAGGACGCACCCAGGTCGTCGATGACATCTATACCGCCGGGCTGTCTCAATGCCATATTGATATTCTGGTGCTATTTGATGTCAGGGCCAGCCTGGTGGTGCCAATTATTCAGGAGAACAACCTCTGGGGACTGCTGTGTGCCTATCACTGCTCGGCCCCCCGCAACTGGCGTAGCTACGAGGTTGATCTGCTCAATCAACTGGCGACTCACATTGCCATTGCGATTCAGCAGTCGGAACTCTACCAACAGTCTGAGGCAGAAATTCAGCGGCGGCAGCAAATTGAAGCACAGCTTAAAGCCTCCCTAAAAGAGAAAGAATCGCTGCTAAAGGAAATTCATCATCGGGTAAAAAACAATCTGCAAATCATTTCCAGTGTGCTGAGATTGCAGTCAGATTTCATTCAGGACGAAGCGATTTTGTCGCTGTTCAAAGATAGTCAAAATCGCATTCGTTCCATGGCGCTCATCCACGAAAAACTCTACAAGTCGAAGGATCTGCTGCGCGTCCACATGGAAGACTACATTCACGATTTAACGGCAGGGTTATGCCCTTCCTACATTGCTCGCGCTGGCGATGTCGACTTACAGATCAAAGCGGATGACATTTACCTAAATATTGATACCGCTATTCCCTGTGGGCTAATCATTCATGAGCTAGTTTCCAACTCCCTTAAACATGCCTTTCCTGAACCCCAAGCAGAAGGGTGCCAGGTCCAGGTTTCACTACAGCCTCACCAGAATGGCTTACAATACTTGCTAACTGTTAGTGATAATGGCATTGGTTTTCCTGATGACATTGATTTTCGAGAAACCGATACCCTCGGTTTAGAACTCGTGTGTATCTTTACTGAACAGTTAGAGGGCTCAGTTGACCTGGAAACTAATGGTGGCACCACTTTTACTGTGATGTTTACTGAGCAAAGCAGTCCAGCAGAGGACTTGTAGTATGACTAGCGAGGCAATTCTAATTGTTGAAGACGAGCGGATTGTGGCCCGCGATATTGAGAAGCGTCTGAAAAAACTAGGGTATCAGGTTGTCGGGTCTGTCGCCTCTGGAGAAGAAGCCCTGCGCCAGGCTCAGTTGACGCTGCCTGATCTGGTGTTAATGGACATTCAACTCAAGGGCCAATTAGACGGCATTCAAACCGCTGAGCAAATCCATACCGACCTGGATATTCCGGTAGTCTTTCTGACCGCCTACGCAGATGACGAGACCCTACAACGGGCCAAGGTTACAGAACCGTTTGGGTACATCGTCAAACCCTTTGATGAGCGCGATCTCCATGCCGCCATCGAAGTTGCCCTCAGACGGCGTATTGCAGAAGCCGCCATTCGGGTTGCCCTGGAAAAGGAGCGAGAACTCACTGAACTCAAGTCTAGATTTTGGTCGATGGTAATCCATGAATTTCGCAACCCATTGACCTCAATTTTGTCGTCTGCGCAACTGCTACAGCTAAATGATCCCCGGATGACTCCGGAACGCAAAGCTGAATACCTGGGGATGATTGAGCATTCAGTGCGGGTGATGAATGACTTAATGAACGACACCCTCTCTATTGCTCGTACCGATTGCAGCGAAATTAAGTTTAATCCCCAACCCCTCAATGTCGAAGAGTTTTGCCATCGCTTAGTTGAAGAAATTCAGTTTTCCATTGGGGCTTCCCACAATATCCACATGAGGGTGCAGGGTGACAATCGGGAGTTTTTCCTGGATGCGAAACTGCTGTGGCATATTCTCAACAACCTGTTGTCCAATGCCATCAAATATTCTCCCAAAAATTCTACGGTTTTCCTCAACATCACCTGTACCGAAGGCGGCGTTACCTTTCAAGTGACGGATGCTGGCATTGGGATTCCTGCATCCGATCAAGAACGCCTCTTTCAACCCTTTCACCGAGCCGGAAATGTGGGCAATATCCCCGGCACCGGACTCGGGCTAACGCTGGTCAAAAAATGTCTAGATTTACATAACGGGCACATACACGTCAGCAGTGCCGAACATCAGGGCACCACCTTTACCGTCAGCCTTTATGCCCTGTGTCCGATCACACCGGTTCATCAAAGCTGAGGGAATAAAACGTATCTAAACCTGGTCCAAGTCCAGAAGTGGAGTTTTGCCTGAGGGAAAACTCCAGATTTCGAGCTGGACTTGGTATAAACCTGGTCCAAGTCCAGAAGTAAAGGTTTGCCTAGGGGAAAACTCCAGATTTCGAGCTGGACTTGGTATACAACCCATCCAAGATAAGGTTTTCCCCAAGAGGAATAGCATGGGGTGAACTACGGTCGCTGAATAATTTGCTCCATGACCCGCTGCCTGGTATTCGGGTCAATACCAATCAGGCGCACATATTCGTTAGAGTACTGACCCAAGCATTGCTCCAGGGCTTTGGTAGCCTCCTGGGGATCGGCACTGTGAATAGGCGGGCAGCTTTTCCAGGTGTTGGTTTGGAAACGTCGCTGGTCGACATGCTCCAGGCCGACCCGATAGCCCTGGTTGATCAGGGACTGAAGTTGTTTAAGGGTATCTGGGGGTAGGGCAGAAGGCGAAATAGAGGAGTTCGGAGGGGATGGGGTTGCGGGAGCCGCGGCACCGTTAGCACTGCTGTTATGACTGTTGGCCTTACTAGCTTGATGGTTGGCCTTGCTGGTTTGATCGTTAGCCCCCTCGTAGGCGCGGTAGTAGTCGGCTTGGGCAACGGCTGGGTCATGGGTGGCAACGGTTTGTTGCAGAGCACGATTATACTCAGTGGCAAGTTTGCTGTCAGTAACCCGGCGCTGCTCTCGCACCAGGCGATAGCCCACTTCTATTAAATGGGACAGGCTGAAGTCAGGCTTGCGAAACTGGGGCGGGGTCAGGGTATTGACCACATTTCGGGATACATTTTCTAGCCCGACCTGGAAGATGAAGTCGCGCACCTGTTCGTTATAGATTTGAGATCGCACCGCCCCAAAGAAATCAATCGACTGGTCCGAAAAAGCATCTACCAATTGCACGATATGTTGGTGAGACAGCCCATCGGGTTCAAAAATACCGCTGACGATGCCAATACGGTCTTCGCGGTCGGGTTCCCAATAAAACTTTTCCATGCGGCCATCCCGAATCAGGGGAGCATACAACGTAGACAGGTCATTGCCCGTGAGGATAATGGGTACCCGCCGAATTTCATTTTCGTCGTAACTGCCGGGAAGTTGAACATTTGTCGGGTTATCGGCAATGTTCATCAGGGTGTTGTTCACCAGCTGAGTATTGACGGTGTACTGGGTCATCGCATCAAACCGCCCGGCTCCGGCGTCAATGTCGTTGATCATCAACACCGCCATTTTGCCTCGCACCCGCACCAGTTCCGCTGCCTCGCGATAGCGCAGACGAATTAACCGAGCCGGGTCTCCTGCGTCGGGGCTTTCCAGTTCTCCCCCAGAAATGTGCACCACCTCAATGCCCATCCGCTCGTACACCAGTTCGCACTGGAACGTCTTGCCCTCTCCCTTACGACCGTGAACTCCCAGAATGAGGGGAATACGCACGTCTGGGAGGGGAAGAAAGTTTTTTGTGATGTGGACAGCAAGCTTTTCGAGAAATCGCGGAGCAATGTAGTAAGCCATTGAGACAAAGATCAAGGCAGCGAGAGGTCAAAGAAAACGGGAGAACACCTGCAGATACCAGCAGATGGGGCAAAGCAAGCAAAGAATGAATGAGCCCATCTTACAAGCCTTGAGGACAGCTTTTGGAATGCTCGGCGGCGAGAGACTCACCGTTAGATCAACAATTGCTTGAGACTGTCAGCCCGTTTTGGCATGATGGAAGCCATGCGTTTTGTTGTACAGAGCTTGGTTACTTGCGCACCAAACTCGTAGCGTCGTCCTATCCCTTAATCGAGTTCCTTGTTATGTCAACCATCGTCGTTGCTACTGGCAACCCAGGCAAACTGAAGGAAATGCAGGCTCATCTAGGCGAACTCACTTGGGATTTAGAACTTAAACCAGCCCATCTGGAAATCGACGAAACTGGCACCACTTTCTTAGAAAATGCTCGGATCAAGGCTTCCGAGGTGGCTAAAGCTACCGGCAAATGGGCTATTGCCGATGATTCTGGCCTAGAGGTTGATGCTCTAGGGGGAGCCCCCGGTATTTATTCAGCCCGTTACGCCGAAACAGACCAGGCCAGAATTAATCGCCTGCTCCATGAACTCAACAATACAAAAAATAGAGCCGCCCAATTCGTCTGTGCCATTGCCATAGCCCAGCCGGATGGCGCGGTTGCTCTAGAAACCCAGGGCATCTGTCGCGGTGAGATTCTTCTGGCACCCAGGGGTAATGGCGGCTTTGGTTATGACCCGATTTTTTATGTCCCTGAGCTGGGCCAATCTTTCGCAGAAATGTCTGAAGAGCAAAAAGAAGCTGTCAGCCACAGGGGCATAGCCTTTCAGCAAATCATGCCCCAACTAAGCCAACTCAAATTCTAAGATGCCCTTTTGGCCAGAGGATAGATCCTGCGGATCCTGAAGTGCCCATTTATCTCAAAGACTTCAGGCTAGCCCTAAACATTACAGGTACTAGCCTAAAGCAATATCAAAACGGAAAGAGAGCGAGTCAAACTAAGCTTACGCTTCGCGGTTCAGGAATGCCTGAAGTTGCCCCAGCGCAGCCCGACCAATGTTGAAAATCGCCCAGCTCCCAGCCACGATAATTGGAAGTAATACAACAACAACTCGCCAATCCATGGGGTGTGACCTCCTAAACCAGATTTGCTTAAATACTTGTCACAATTTTCTCATAATTTACACCAGAGTTGCAGCCAGGGGAAGTATTTTGTTTTAAACCTTTTCAAATCCAGAAGTGGAGTTTTGCCGTAGAGAAAACTCCAGATTTCCAGCTGGACTTGGTTTAAAAGAAACAACCGCCTTTGTTCGTCTCTTAAGAGCTAATTCGCGAATGGTTTGTCCTGCTCGGCGGCTAACTCTTGGCATACCGTGTTTGAAGTCTCTAAAAAGGTGTTTTTCCAGCATTCTCCAAACAGGCACCAGACCAACTGTTGCCGAGAGATATTACTGCAGCCCGCTGAGTTAGGCCACGCTTATGAACAATCATTTTGTTCTCCAAAAGGCTCTTGTCCGTCATGTCCAGTGAATCCGGGAATCCATTCTTTAAGGATTGATACTGATTGGACTCCTATCTCCGCGGCAATAACAGACAAGATATTTTCCCAGGCAATCTTCTAAGGAAATTGGCTGCGGCTGTGCAGACCTGCATCAATATCCAAGAGAAAATTTCTGCCCCAGCAAAAAAGCTCCCGCCCTGGGGCAGGAGCTTTCGTTTCATTCACTGATTCTACAGAACCAATCCCAACAATTAGTCGAGATCGCCCATAGCCAGTACGGGCTCGGTTTCGCGGTCGATACCTTTTTCAAAGCCTGCCTCAGCCGCGCGGGCGCGACCGGCATGCCACAGGTGACCTACCAGGAAGAAGAAGCCCAGGATGAAGTGGGACGCGGCCAACCACTGACGGGGGTTCACGAAGTTCACAGAGTTGATCTCGGTGATAACGCCACCCACAGAGTTGATGGAAGCGTTAGGAGCGTGAGTCATGTACTCAGCCGCCCGACGCACCTGCCAATCTTGAATGTCGTTGGTCAGCTTGTCCAGGTCAAGGCCGTTGGGGCCACGCAGGGGCTCCAGCCAGGGACCCTGGAAGTCCCAGAAACGCATGGTCTCACCACCGAAGATGATTTCACCGGTAGGAGAGCGCATCAGGTACTTACCCAGACCGGTGGGGCCTTGGGCAGCACCGATGTTGGCACCCAGGCGCATGTCGCGTACCAGGAAGGTCATGGCCTGAGCCTGGGACGCTTCGGCGTTGGTGGGGCCGTAGAACTCAGAAGGATAAGCGGTGTTGTTGAACCACACCATACAGGAGGCGATCAAACCCATCAGGGACAGGGCACCCAAGCTGTAGGAGAGGTAAGCTTCACCAGACCAGATGAAGGCCCGACGAGCCCAACCGAAGGGCTTGGTCAGAATGTGCCAGATGCCACCAGCAATACAGATGATGCCCACCCAGATGTGACCACCGATGATGTCTTCCATGTTGTCGACACCAACAATCCAGCCTTCGCCACCAAAGGGAGAAGCGGTCAGATAGCCGAAGATGGTCGCAGGGTTGAGGGTGGGATTGGTGATGACGCGCACGTCGCCACCGCCCGGTGCCCAGGTGTCGTAAACGCCACCGAAGACACAGGCTTTCAACACCAGCAGCAGCGCACCGCAACCCAGCAGGATCAGGTGGAAGCCGATGATGTTGGTCATCTTGTTCTTATCTTTCCAGTCGTAGCCGAAGAAGGAAGAATACTCTTCCAGCACTTCAGGACCACGCACGGCGTGATAGATACCGCCAAGACCGAGCACGGCGGAAGAAATCAGGTGAAGCACACCCACCACAAAGTAAGGATAGGTGTTAATCACTTCACCCCCAGGGCCTACGCCCCAGCCCAGGGTAGCCAGGTGAGGCAGCAGGATGAAGCCCTGCTCATACAGGGGCTTATCGGGCACAAAGTGGGCGACCTCAAACAGAGTCATCGCACCGGCCCAGAAGACAATCAAACCAGCGTGGGCGACGTGAGCGCCCAGCAGTTTACCAGACAGGTTAATCAGACGGGCGTTACCAGCCCACCAGGCGAAGCCCGTGGATTCCTGGTCGCGACCCGCGATAAAGGAGTTACTAGAGAGCGTTACCACGTGGCAGTACCTCTTCGGGGAATACAAACTTCTCGTGGGGTTGGTCGGTCGGTGCCATCCAAGCCCGGATACCTTCGTTCAGCAGAATGTTCTTGGTGTAGAAGGTCTCAAATTCGGGGTCTTCTGCCGCACGGATTTCCTGCGATACAAAGTCGTAGGCCCGCAGGTTCAGACCTAATCCAACAACACCAACGGCACTCATCCACAGGCCGGTGACGGGTACAAACAGCATGAAGAAGTGCAGCCAGCGCTTGTTGGAGAAGGCAATGCCGAAAATCTGAGACCAGAACCGGTTAGCGGTGACCATAGAGTAGGTCTCTTCCGCCTGGGTCGGTTCGAAGGCCCGGAAGGTGTTGGCGTTCTCACCATCCTTGAACAGCGTGTTCTCCACGGTGGCCCCGTGAATCGCACAGAGCAGGGCACCACCCAGAACACCGGCTACACCCATCATGTGGAAGGGGTTCAGCGTCCAGTTGTGGAAGCCCTGGAAAAACAGCAGGAACCGGAAGATGGCCGCCACGCCGAAGCTGGGGGCAAAGAACCAGCTGGACTGCCCCAGGGGGTACATCAGGAAGACGCTGACGAATACCGCGATGGGAGCAGAAAAAGCGATGGCGTTGTACGGACGCAGGCCGACCAGTCGGGCGACTTCGAACTGACGCAGCATGAAGCCAATCAGACCGAAAGCACCGTGCAGGGCGACGAAGCTCCACAAACCACCAATCTGGCACCAGCGGACGAAGTCGCCCTGGGCCTCGGGACCCCACAGCAGCAGCAGGGAGTGACCCATGCTGTCGGCGGGAGTGGAAACGGCCACGGTCAAAAAGTTAGCGCCTTCCAGGTAGCTGGAGGCCAGACCGTGGGTGTACCAGGAGGTAACGAAGGTGGTGCCGGTGAGCCAGCCCCCAACGGCCATGTAGGCGCAGGGGAACAGCAGCAGACCGGACCAGCCGATAAAGACAAAGCGATCGCGCTTCAGCCAGTCGTCGAGGACGTCGAACCATCCTCGCTGAGCCTGAGCGCGTCCCATTGCTATGGTCATGTCAAATCCTCTTTATATGACATCCAGTGCATATAGGGCTGATCCTGGGATCCAGACAGCGTCTGGCAGGACCCATCCTCAGAGCAGGGGTTATATGACTATAAGTATTCCAGATATTAGAGCCAGAGAGAATATTGATTCTGACCTAATACAGTGACCTACCCGAGGAATGAAAAAGCCGCCTGTGAAGCTGAGCTTCATGGGGCGAGTTTCTATTTATGATAAGGAGTGTTCCAAATTTTTACAATCTGATACGTGATTTCTCAGGAAGTTGTAGCCCACGCCTGGGGGTAGATTGTGCAGAATGGACGTAGATGATCCTAATCTGTAGGACACAGGATTTTGATACAATCCCGATCGGCTGTTTGCGGTATTTGCTGAGCCTGACGACGGTCTAAATGAAGCCCCGATAAGGCTTTCCTTGCCTGACTTACAAGATTCAAATCTTAATATTTCTTTTACCTTTTAATGCCATGACCGCTTCTGCTGCTTCCACCGATTCTCAAACCCTGACTCGCTCCGTCCTGGGTGCCCGCCGCCTGAGCAACATTTTTTGGGCGATTGTGCTGCTGGGGGGTGGCCTGGGCTTCCTGCTGGCGGGTCTGTCCAGCTATCTCAAGGTGAACCTGCTGCCCTTCGCTGACCCGACCCAGCTCATTTTCATCCCCCAGGGCATTGCCATGGGCTTCTACGGAGTGGCCGCTGTGCTGATTTCAGCCTACCTCTGGCTGATCATCGCCCTGGATGTGGGCGGCGGCTACAACGAGTTTAATAAAAAGGAAGACCGGGTTCGCGTTGTCCGCTACGGGTTCTTTGGCAAAAATCGGCGGATTGAAATCGAGCGGCCCCTGGAAGATGTCACTGCCATTCGCGTGGAGATTAAGGAAGGCCTGAATCCTAAGCGGGCGCTTTATCTAAGGACCAAAGGCCGCTCGGATATTCCTCTCACTCGTGTGGGTCAGCCAATTCCTTTATCTGAGTTGGAGAATCAAGGGGCTGAGCTGGCCAGGTTTTTGCAGGTGCCTTTGGAGGGACTTTAAGAATAGAGAGTAAGAGAGCGAGGGAGCTAGAGAGGAAGTGAGGGGTGTAGACGCAGAGCGGCTTCCCGTAAGGGTGGAGAGAGGGGTGAGGAGAGAGGGATCTTTTCAAGCAAGCTTCTCGTTTTGGCTAAGTTTCCGAAAGCCTGGCACCCGTAGGGTGCATTCTCGGCCCTCTCAATCGGGCAAATCACCCCAGAATAAACCTTTGGGCCGAAATGCACCGCTCACGATACGTAATTTCCTATACGGATCAATCGCGACAACCTGTGCAACGACAGCACCCGTAGGGTGCATTCTCGGCCCTCTTAATCGGGCAAACCACCCCAGAATAAACCTTTGGGCCGAAATGCACCGCTCACTCTACTCAGTTTCTTTTACGGCCCAATCGCGACAACCTGTGCAACGATAGCAACCGTAGGGCACCGCCCACCACTCTAAAATCAACGTCATTCTGAAATCGATACTAATTTTCCAAATCTTCTGGAGCGAAATGGTAATGGGATTGAATATTCGCTTGTTTTCCGTTGTCCTGGCGGCTGTATTCGGCCTCTGGCTGGGTGGCTGTGCCTCTTCGGAAGTGGAGACTGCTCCAACAGATTCCGCGGCTGCCCCCCAGGAGGTTCAAGAAGATATCGTGGCCCAGGCACCGGCAGCGGATGAGAATTTGCCCGTTCTCGAAGGCACAGCGACGGTGGAATTTATCATCAATGGATCTCCCATCGTGGTGGAAGTTGACGGTAACAACGCCCCCATCACTGCGGGGAATTTCGTGGATCTGGTTAATCGTGGCGTTTATGACGGCGTCTCCTTCCACCGCGTCGTCAAAGAGCCTCAGCCCTTCGTAGTGCAGGGGGGCGACCCTCAGAGTACAGACCCCAGCGTTCCCGCCCAGCAGCTAGGGACAGGTAGCTTTGTCGATCCAGACACCAATGCTCCCCGCTACATTCCTCTGGAAATCAAGCCCGAGGGTGCTGAAGAGCCGATTTACGGCGAAACTTTCGAAATGGCCCAGATGTCGGAAGCGCCTGAACTGAAGCATACTCGCGGTGCCGTAGCGATGGCTCGCTCTCAGGCGACTGATTCGGCCTCGGCCCAGTTCTACTTCACCCTGGCCGACCTGCCCTTCCTGGATGGCAGCTACGCCGTCTTCGGCTATGTCACCGAGGGCATGGATGTGGTGGACAACATCCAGCAGGGCGATCTCATTGAATCGGCTCGGGTAGTTTCCGGTCTGGAAAACCTCAAACCCGCTGAATAACAGCAGAATCCATTAGACTATCCTCAATGTTGGTGTTTCGCTGGCGCTGAGAAATCGTTTGAGGATCAGATCCGAATTCAGAACCCTTCTCTAACATCAGCAATCTGTAGGGGCAAACGGTGTTTGCTCTCGTTGGGGGAACTGCTAACAGGATTTGATCCGCTGCAACAGCCCCTTAATTCAGAGAGGAGTGAGTCAAATGGGAATTCATCTACAGCAGGCGTTGTCGGTCGGGCAGTATCTCGTTACCCAGCGCCTCAAGGGACGTAAGAAGTTTCCCCTGGTGCTGATGCTGGAACCGCTGTTTCGCTGCAACCTGGCCTGTTCCGGCTGCGGCAAAATTCAGCATCCCACCGAGATCTTGAAACAGAATCTGTCTCCTGAAGACTGCTTCAAAGCAGTTGAGGAATGTGGTGCTCCGGTAGTCTCAATTCCCGGTGGCGAACCGCTGCTGCATCCTCAGATCGACGAAATTGTCCAGGGATTGGTAAACCGCAAAAAGTTCGTCTACCTCTGCACCAACGGCATCCTGCTGGAAAAGAGCCTGCACAAATTTAAGCCATCCCCCTACCTCAGCTTCAGCGTCCACCTGGATGGGATGAGGGAACTCCATGATGAGTGTGTCGACCGCAAGGGCGTTTTCGATACTGCCATCAGTGCCATCCGGGCTGCCAAAGCTAAGGGATTCCGAGTCACCACCAACACCACCGTTTTCGACGGTACTGACCCTAAAGAAATTCAGGACCTGTTCGACTACCTGACCGAACTGGAAGTCGATGGCATGATGGTCTCCCCCGGCTACAGCTACGAGTGGGCTCCCGACCAGGACCACTTCCTCAAGCAAGAACAAACCCGCGCCCTGTTCCGGGAAATTCTCAGCCCCTTCCGCTCCGGCAAAAAAGCCTGGAACTTCAACCACAATCCTCTGTTCCTGGACTTCCTGGTCGGTGAAAAAGACTACGAATGCACCCCCTGGGGCAGCCCCAGCTACAGCGTCCTCGGCTGGCAAAAGCCCTGCTACCTGCTGAACGAAGGCCATTACGAAACCTTCCAGGAACTGCTCGACAACACCGAATGGGAAAACTACGGTCGCAAGAGCGGCAATCCAAAATGTGCCGACTGTATGGTGCATTGCGGCTATGAGCCCACGGCGGCGGTGGATGCCATGCAGCCGCAGAATGTGGCAAGGTCGTTGGGGGCGGTGTTTAGGTAGGGACCGAGAGAGCGAGAGAGCAAGGGAGCGAGGACCCACCTCACCCCCCCCACCTACCTCACCCACCTCACCCACCTTTCCCGCATCAACCATGTCCCCACCCCAATACCCCTCCCGTCCCGTCGCTGAATCCTCATCGGGCATGGTGGTGTGTCCCCACTACCTGGCGTCGGAGGCTGGGCTGGAGATCTTGCGGCGTGGGGGAAATGCGGTAGATGCCGCGATCGCAACCAACGCCGTGTTAGGAGTCGTCTACCCCCATATGACGGGATTGGGAGGAGATGCCTTCTGGTTAATTTACGATTCGCAATCGAAACAGGTATTGGGACTGAATGGTTCCGGTCGTGCTGGGCAGCAGGTTACTCGTGAGGTCTATACGAATCAAGGACTTTCCACCATCCCTCAGCGGGGACCGCTGGCGGCGAACACAGTGCCGGGAGGGGTGGACTCCTGGTGGGAGGCCCATCAGCGGTGCGGGCGGCTGCCCTGGGGAGACTTGCTGCAGCCTGCGATTGAACTGGCAGAGCAGGGCTTTCCCATATCCCACTCCCAACGACACTGGACTAACGAGAATGCTGAGCCGCTGATGGAATATTCGGGAGGAAAAAATCCGTTTCTCCCTGAAGGCAACCTGCCAGAGGCTAAGGGAATCTTCAAAAATCCGGCATTAGCTACGGCGATGAAGGACTTAGCAGCAGGAGGAGTGGATGAGTTCTACCAGGGAAAAATCGCGCGGGAAATTGTGTCCTATCTCCAGCAGCAAGGAGGGCTGTTGACGGAGGAGGATTTTGCCAGCCACACCTCCACCTGGGTAGAGCCGATTTCTACGACTTACCGGGGCTATGGCGTTTACGAGATGCCTCCCAATTGCCAGGGGTTTACGGTGCTGCAGATGCTGAATGTGCTGGAGCCGTTCGACCTTCAGCACATCGGTCATGACACGGCGGATTACTATCATCTGCTGGTAGAGGCTACCAAGCTGGCCTACGCGGATCGGGATCGGTGGCTGAGCGATCCGGAGTTTGTGGAGATTCCGATTGCTGAACTAGTGTCGAAGCACTATTGCGATCGCCGCCGCGCCCGCATCAACATGTCCCTGGCCCAAACCCATCAGGCGGGTATCGTTGGAGGCGACACCACTTACTCGGCCTTTGTGGATGCCGAGGGTAACTGCGTCTCCCTGATTCAAAGCCTGTACTTTGACTTTGGATCCGCTGTGGTGCCGCCCAAGCTGGGCTTTCCCTTACAGAATCGAGGATCTTTCTTTTCCCTGGACCCGCAGCACATCAACACCCTGGAACCTGGCAAGCGAACTTTCCATACCCTCATGCCGGGACTGGTCATGAACGAGGATGGCTCTCCCTATCTCGTCTTCGGCACTATGGGCGGCGAGGGACAGCCCCAAACCCAACTGGCCATGCTGACTCGAGTGCTCGACTTTGGCTTCGACCCTCAAACCGCCATCGACTTACCTCGCTGGCTCTGGGGCCGCACCTGGGGAGAAGATACAACCGGACTGACTCTGGAAGGACGCATTTCTGAATCCGTTGGCGCTGGATTACGTCAGCGAGGCCATGAGGTCAAGCCTGCTCCCGACTGGACCGAAAAAATGGGCCATGCCCACATGATTCAAATCAATCCCGAAACTGGACTCTTGAAAGGGGGCAGTGACCGCCGCAGTGACGGCGCAGCCTTGGGCTTGTAAAACGATTTGCCCCCCCTGACTCCTCCGCAGAACAGTCTTACCGCATCAGCTGTTTCACCGTGCCGATTAAATCCGTAGGCCGAAAAGGCTTGGTGATGTAGGCATCAGCGCCCTGTTTCATACCCCAGTAGCGGTCAAATTCTTCCCCTTTTGACGTACAGATAATGACCGGAATTTCTTTCGTCGCAGGAGAGTTCTTGATCCACCGACAGAGCTCGTAGCCGTTCATGTTTGGCATGACAATGTCAAGCACCACCAGGTCAGGGGGAGCCGCTTCAATCATCTTCTGAGCTTCTAAGCCGTCTTTAGCTTCCAACACTGTCATTCCAGCCTTGAGCAGAAGTCCGGCAATCATTTCTCTCAGTGTCGAGCTGTCATCTACGATCAAGACTGTCGTCATACCTTTGCCTCGCTGGGCGCTCTTCGTTGCCCCTTCGCTCCGTTGTTATTATGGTGTTATTATGGCCAATTCTGCCCAACTCTAACAGGCAGTTCGATAGAAATTGGCCAGCGCCCCGGACATGAACGGCAAACGGACAAAAACTGAAGAAGCAAGACCTTAGCCTGAGATCAAGACTTAGCTTGGCCAGCGCCTGGTCTAGGGCTTGAGCACCTGATCGAGCAACTCTCTGGCGGGTTGGGCGTTTTGTAAAGCGGTCTGGTAGTCGCTATAGAGCTTCATGAGTTTTGACAAGCCACCCACGCCGGCCTTGACTTCTTCTAACTGCTCACCAGCCAGCAGTTCTCCATCTAGTAGACGTACCACCAGGGGCTTGATGTCGCCTACATCCTGGCGTGCCTTCTGCAGCTTTTCTACGGTGCTCAGGAGGGTTTTTAGCTCCTTAAACACCGTGTCGATTTGTTCAGCATCGATATCTGCAGGCGTAGACGGCTGGGGTGTGCCTTTTTCTTCAGGGTCAGGCACAACTGACAGTGGTTTGGTGGTAGTTTCCATATTTCGTACATTATTTCTGGCCATTGCTCCTCCTGGGAATTGCTTCTGGATAGACAGTTGAAAACCATCGACTTAGGTCAATTGTACTATCTACACCGGAAAGCGCTGCCAAGAAAATTAAGAGATGTAATTGTCAAGGCTCTGAAGTCAGGCTGGTGAACAAAGTTTACCTAAAGTAATTTAATCCCGCAGACTATCAAGGAAGCACAATTTAGGGCTGTCGGTGCAGCCTCAGCTTTAATCTACCGGATGCTGCCCATAGTAAGGTACCACTTCAAACCAGGAGGGGCGCTGTCCGGCCTGCCATTGCCGATGGGCAAGTTCTAACACCTGAGGAACAGTGCAAGCAATGTCATCTCCCGCCGTAACCGGAAAAACTGGCGACTCGTACTCGTTTAAAGTTTTTTCCCAGGATTCGGGGCTAACAACTTGCTCAGTTTGGCAAGGAACTAAGGTATTGCCATTGCTTGTGTAAATAGCGGTAAAACGCATGTTTCGCTGAGCACGCATATCTACTGCAATATCAGGCACTGGCTGTCTGGCCAATAGGTCGTGATGAATTACGGCAGCCTGAGCAACGGCAGCCAGGGTCGAGATCCCAAATAGGGGAACCTGCAGCTGCTGAGCCAGGGTGCGAGCTGTGACCACACCAATACGAGTGCCGGTAAAACCTCCTGGTCCCCGTGCAACCGCTAAAAAAGAAAGGTCTGCCCAGGTGTAAGGGCAAATAAAATCCCCTAGAGTAGGGTGCAAGTGGGCCGATAAATCGCGCCCGAAATCCCAGGTCTGAAAGCGGGTCTCCCCGGCAAAGTCGCTAAGGGCCAGGCCCAGTTGGGGGCTTGAGGTGTGTAAGGCCAATCCGAGCATGGTCGCTCCCAAAAGTCAGAGGCCATCATGCCATAGTTTATGAGTTATGAGTATGACCGTTAAAAACACTATTTTTGTCACCCTATTGGTTTTCGTGCCCTTATAGCTCGCTGGCTGCAGTGGGGGGAGCTGACTATCTTTATCACCGCAGCGCTGGCAATTTTGCCCCTGGCAGGTTGAATTGGAGAAGCCACTGAGGAAATTGCTGTGGATCTTGGCCCCTCCTGGGGTGGGCTGCTGAATGCGACCTTCGGTGTTGTTACGAGGAGCTGATTCATCACCATAATTTACATACCCCTATTTCTTTGGGCATAGGCAATACGGAGGTTTTTTATGGGTTCTTTCAAAATCGTCGCGATAGATGGCATTCTGAGTGAAATACTGGGACAACTGTGAGGAGACTATAAAGGGTAAGCGGATTTACCATGATAATTGCTTACTTAGTCTCAATGGATTCTTGCAAAGATGGAAAATCCCGCAAAAATAACAAGAATGGGATATCTCAGCAATTAGTCTGTCTCGACAAGGACCCTAGCGGCGATTTCAAGTCAAAGCCTTTCGAACTCAGTATCACGATTAGACCTGCAGCACCGTTGGTTCTGAGTAATTTGATTGGCACAATGTCACTGTGCTGGCATGGCGTTTGCTGAGTCGCCCCTGAGTCACTCTGGCTAAACCCCTCGCCCTCACCTGAGGCAGCATCTGTTCAAAACCCTCGCCCTCGCCTGCTTATGAACTCCGTTTCGCGCCTAAAAGCTAAATTACCAACTCCCCTCACCCGCCTTGCCGACCTAGCCTACAACTACTGGTGGAGTTGGACCGAAGACCGGGTATCCCTATTTAGCACCATTGATCCGGCGGTGTGGCAGGCTTGTAACTATAACCCCGTAGCTCTGCTAGAGGCCGTACCTTCTGAACGGCTGTGGCAGGTCGCCGAAGATCCCCACTATCTAAATCGGCTAAACCATCTGGCCCATAAATTTGACGTCTATATGCGGGAGTACGATACCTGGGCCGGACGGGTCGCCCCCGAAATTGCTCCGGAACGCCCGGTCGCTTACTTCTGCATGGAGTTTGGCCTGCACGAATCTCTCCCGATCTATGCTGGGGGGTTAGGGGTGCTGGCAGGTGACCATCTTAAGTCTGCCTCTGACCTGGGGGTACCCATGGTCGGCGTGGGGCTGCTCTACAAACAGGGCTACTGTCGGCAGCGCCTCAACCGCAGCGGCTGGCAAGAAAACTACTACATTGACAATGTTTTTCAGACCATGCCCATGGAACTGGTGCGGGATGAGTTTGGCCAACCCATCACCATCAAGGTCAAAATTCGGCAGCGCATTGTGCGGGTTCAAGTGTGGAAAGTACAGGTGGGGCGGGTCGAGTTGTATTTAATGGATACCGACCGCAGCGACAACGACCCAGTCGACCGCTGGCTCACGGGAAACCTTTACGGCGGTAACCAAGACACCCGCATTGCCCAGGAGGTACTGCTGGGCATTGGCGGCGTGCGCATGCTCCACGCCCTGGAAATTGAGCCAGTCACATATCACTTAAACGAAGGCCATGCGGCCTTTGCCCTGCTAGAGGTAGCCCGGTTAGAGATGGGCTACGGCGGCGAGACGTTCTATGACGTAGATGAGCGGGTGCGGGAACGCTGCGTGTTTACCACCCACACCCCCGTTCCAGCGGCGAAGGATGTGTTCTCTGCCGACCTGATCGACTCCTTCTTTGCGGAATACTGGCCCCAGTTAGGCCTTTCGCGGGAGCAGTTTCTGGCCCTGGGGGCGCGACGCCCCGGCGACCCGTGGGAATTGTTTTCTATGACGGTGCTGGCCCTGCGCATGACCCGCAAAGCCAATGGCGTCAGCAACAGTCACGGAGCGGTTTGTCGAGAAATCTGGCAGGCCCTTTACCCCGATTTGGAGATCGAACAGGTGCCCATCGGCTCCATCACCAATGGAGTCCATGCCCGCTCCTGGGCGGCCCCCCTGATGATGGACCTGTACACCCAATACCTGGGGGAAGACTGGTCTACCAAACTAGCCGACCCAACGGTGTGGAGTAAGGTCAACGACATCCCCGATGCAGAACTCTGGCGGCGACATTCCATCCTCAAGGAGCGGCTGATTGCCTATGCCCGCTCCAAAACCCGGTCTTCCCGCCTGGAGCGGGGCGAGGCCGCAGACGACATCAAGGCGGTAGATCGCCTGCTCGACCCCAACGTCTTAACCCTGGGGTTTGCCCGCCGGTTTAGCCCCTACAAGCGGGGGGCGCTGCTGTTCCGAGACCTGCATCGCGCCATTCGGATTTTATCGAATCCCAGAATGCCGATTCAGATTATCTTCGCTGGTAAAGCTCATCCTGCCGACGACGAAGGCAAGCGGCTGATCCAGCGGCTGATGGAATGGTGTCGCCATCCGGCTCTACGCGATCGCATCGCCTTCATCGAAGACTACGATATGTACCTGGCCAAGCTCATGGTGCAGGGGGTAGACGTGTGGCTCGACCATCCCCGCCGTCCTGAAGCCTGCGGCACCAGTGGCCAGAAGGTGGCCCTCAACGGCGGTATCAACTGCGGCATCCGCGACGGCTGGTGGGCCGAGGCTTACCGGGAAACCCCGAATGGCCAGCCCCTGAACGGCTGGATGATCGGGGAAGACGCCCAAACCAGCGACCAGGCCATACAGGACCAGATCGATGCGGAATCCCTCTACGACCTGCTGGAGCACTACATTGCACCGCTGTACTACAAGCGCGATCGCGACGGCCTACCGAAACGGTGGATTGGTATGATGAAGGCGTCTATGCGCACCAACTGTCCCCAGTTCAATACCGACCGCATGATGGCCGAGTACGTCACCCAGATGTACCTGCCTGATGCGATTTCGACCATTGAGCCGGTAATGGCCAGTGCGATGTCGTAGCGTCTGAAAGACCCAAATTCTTGATGGTAATCTGGCAGGCTGATCTCCACCGTCCCCCCCTGACTAACAACCAGGGCCAGCCCCTGTGGGAACTCCTGATGTGCGACTCCCAGTTCAAATTTAGCTATGGAGCCACGGTACCCCAGGCTCAGCTCAACAGCGATTGGGTGACCGAGCAGCTGAAGACAGCAATCCATCGGGCCGGGGAAACACCGGATGCCCTGCAGGTGTTTCGTCCCCAGGCGGTATCCCTACTTAAGCTGGGAGGCGAATCCCTGGGCATCAGGGTAGAACCCACCCGCCAGACCCCCACCCTCCATCGCTGGCTGGTGCAGCGAACCCAGTGGTATCCCTCCCTGGAGGGCCATACTGGCGCAGGCTACGACCCCCTGCATTTAGATTCACCGCCACCCCAACCCCTGCCGGAAGCACTCTGGGGCGAACAGTGGCGCTTCGCCGGCATGAAGGCGGGCGACTTCGAGCAAACCCTGCCCTACGAACCCATCCCCATTCGCCATCTGCCGCCGGAACTGATGCCGGTGAATTTTGGTTTGCCCAGCACCAATCCTTTACCGGGCATTGTGATTGATGCCGGGAGACAGTCCATGGCCCTGTGCCAGTGGCTGCAGTCGGCCCGTCCTGCCTGGCTGACCTACATCCCCGGCGACCCCGATGGGCTGATCCTCCACGCTGGCCTGGTGGATCGCTGGGTGATGACGACTTTTGCTGATCCTGAAGTGGCGGAAGCGGGTCAGTTATTCGAGCAGCGCAAGCGCCAGAGCGGTGGGCTGCACTTTTTGCTGGTGCGTCCCGACGACTCAGGCATGACCAATACAGGGTTGTGGTTGCTGCGGCAGCTGCAGGAGTAGTTCTATTCAAATGGAATATGATTGAATCAAACCGTTGAGGGTTTCTAAATTCTGCCGCTAAGGATGAGTGAATAGGTTGAAAAATGGATATAAAACAACAACTCATACAGGAAATCGACAATACCGCAGCGCCTTTACTGGTTGAAGTATTAGACTTTTTACAATTCTTAAAGGCAAAGCAAATAGAGGATGCTGCTGATTTGAAGGAAGCCCGAGAGTCGCTAGCTTCTGTGGCTACTGAAGGTACGGTCTCCTGGCAAGACCTCAAGGCTGAAATTGGGTTGTGACCTATCGGCTTGAGTTTTCAAAACCCGCTGTAAAACAATTCAAATCATTGCCTCTACAGGAACAGAAGCGCCTAAAGCCAAAAATTGATGCATTAGCGAAAGAGCCTCGTCCGATTGGAGTGGTCAAGCTTTCAGGAGAAGAAAATTTTTATCGCATTAGAGTGGGTAACTATCGCATTATTTATGCCATTGAGGATGACCAGTTAGTGGTACTGGTCGTGAAAGTTGGGCATCGAAGAGATATTTATCGCTAAGAAGCTGGAACTTTGTATCAAAATTCGATAGAGCCTTTAGCCATGAACACAACCAGGAAGCTGTAGCTCAAGGCTTGAGCAAATTCGACTTATCTGACTTGCGCTGGCGAATGCGGCGAATCAGCCAGACTCCCAGAAAATAGCTGATAATACCGGCAGCAATTCCCACAACGGTGCTGCCCAGCATCAGGCGCACAGTGACATCGGTGCCCATGTCTCTCCAGCCTCTAAGGGTATCGAGGTCGTAGAACACAGTCACCGGCCCACCGCCCAGCATCCAGTGGCCCACCTGAAAGTTGAAGGCAAAAATAGGCACATAGGTAAATGGATTACTGATCCACGTCGCCGCCGCTGCCATGATGCGATTGCCGCGCAACACTGTAGCCACCCCAATACCAATGATGGTCTGAAACCCAAACAAAGGATAACAGCCCGAAAAAACCCCACTGGCAATACCCCGGGATAACTGTTCAGGGGTGCCCTGCAGCCGCAAAAAGCGCCAGTAAAAATAGCGCAGCTGCCGTTGCCAGCGAGGCTGGGACCGCTGACGCCGCTTGGCTGGACTTTCTTTCGGACTCTCAGTCATGTCCGTGGTTGTGGTCATAAATGGATTCAGAAAAGAGTGTGAGGAAGGCAACAAATTAGTTACAGAATGTGGCTGCTGGTTATCCCAAAAGATTGGCTCCTGAAGGAAACCCTACAATGGGAGCCAGAGTTAAGCTCTGCTCACAATATGAAGAAATGATTACTCTCTCATTCTATCGGGGAAATACTTTCATTTCAGGGGATTGGGGGCAGGCTTCGAGATAACTTCAAAGAACAGGCTCATGGGAACAGGAGTGACACAGGGAGAAACCATTGTTGCGATCGCTACCGCTATTGTGCCCCAACAGGGCAGTGTCGGGATCGTTCGGATGTCCGGCGCAGAGGCCCAAACCATTGCCCGCACTCTATTTCATGCGCCTGGGAAACAATCCTGGGAGAGCCACCGCATCCTCTATGGCAACATCCGAGACCCCGAAACTCAGGAAATCGTAGACGAAGCCCTGCTGTTGTTGATGCTGGCCCCTCGCTCCTACACCCGTGAGGACGTGGTGGAATTTCACTGCCACGGCGGCATTATGGCGGTGCAAAAGGTGCTGCAGCTCTGTATAAGCCGGGGGGCGCGACTGGCGGAGGCCGGAGAATTTACCCTGCGAGCGTTCCTGAATGGGCGGCTAGACCTGACCCAGGCGGAAGGGGTGGCGGATCTGGTTAACGCCCAATCCTCCCGCGCAGCTCAAACTGCCCTGGCCGGGCTGAAGGGAAAGCTGATGCAGCCCATCCGCGACCTGCGCTCAGATTGCCTGGACATCCTGGCCGAGGTAGAAGCCCGCATCGACTTTGAAGACGACCTGCCCCCTTTGGATGAGCACCACATCCGCGCCCAGTTAGCTACGGTGCTGGAACGAGTGGAGCAGATTCTGGCAACGGCGGAACAGGGGGAACTGCTGCGTACCGGGCTGAAAGTCGCCATCGTGGGTCGTCCTAATGTCGGTAAGTCAAGCCTGCTAAATGCCTGGAGCCGGTGCGATCGCGCCATCGTCACCGACCTGCCCGGCACCACCCGCGATGTGGTGGAGTCAGAACTGGTGGTGGGCGGCATCCCCATCCATGTGCTGGATACAGCCGGTATTCGAGACGCCAGCGACCAGGTAGAGCGTATCGGCATTGAGCGGTCTCGCCATGCCGCCCAGGCGGCAGACCTGGTGCTGCTTACCATCGACGCCGCCGCTGGCTGGACAGAGGATGATCAGGCCCTCTACGAACAGGTGAGAGACCGTCCCCTGATTCTGGTCGTCAACAAACTTGATTTGGTGGATACCGAGACGCTGCCAACGCTTCCCAATGCCAAGCTGCCGATGGTCTACACCGCAGCGGCTCAAAATAAAGGGATTGAAGCTCTGGAGCAAACCATCCTCAAAACTATCCAGGCAGATCAGCTCTCGGCGGGCAATCTGGAGTTCACCGTCAACCAGCGCCAGGCCGCCGCCCTGACCCAGGCCAAAATGGCCCTGACCCAGGTACAGCAAACCATCGAAAATCAACTCCCCCTCGATTTTTGGACCATCGACCTGCGCACCACGATCCATGCCCTGGGGTCGATTACCGGGGATGAGATCACGGAATCCATGCTGGATGAAATCTTCAGCAGGTTTTGTATTGGTAAATAAGAGGATGAGGGATGCCTGCTGACCAGCGAAACCAGACTAAATCTCTGTACGAGATAGATTATCAACTCTGGTTAGGGGCAACCGTGGGGCAGTTGCGATCGCAAAAATTTGACCCGATCGACTGGGAAAACTGAATTGAGGCCATCGAAAGCTTGGGGAAAAGCGACAAACGGGCGATGCTGAATGCTTAGCCGCATATTCGCACGGTAGAAAGCTCTTTCTCAAGGCCAGTGGCCTAAATGCTGATACAGTTCCGCACAATCCTTGCTTTTCCCTCACCCCAGCATGAGACGAAGACTGGATGCCATAGCTTCTAAAAGAAATCCGGCATCCAAGGGCGTGGGCCTGAGAACATCGCCGTTGCCAACGGCAGCACTGCTGGCGGAGCTTCCAGGCTTCCCAGAGCGTACAGTTCCTGGGCTGAGCGCATTCCTGCATATAAAGGTGCCAGATTCTGAATGCTCAGCGCCAACTCCCCCCGCCCTCCGGGGGTCAATCGGCCTTCCCCCTGGTTAACTTCCAGCAGAAACCGGCCATGATTCTTCGCTACCAGCGGATCGCTGACTTCCAGGTGAAGTTCACCGTTGACTCCCAGGGGATAGCCTCGATGCTCCAGAGCCTGTTTGAGATCCAGAATCCTGACCATCCAGTGAGATGCGTCCGTCACCCTGGCCCGTTGTTCGGGTAAGGCCAGAGCCAGGGGATCTACCGCCCCCCCGGCCCATTGCACGGCATCCACCTGAGAGCGCTGTTGATGCACCAGCCCCCAGATACTTTCCATCGCTAGCTGGGAAAGAGCTGCCCAATCCCGAATCGTGAGGATGGCACCGTCGGTCTCCCGGTGCTGATAGGCAATCAAGTAGCCTGCGGGGTTTTCCACATTACCTATGGTATAGGCAAAACTTGTGCCTTCTCCTGGTGATTTCAGCAGCCGTTGCCAAAGCAAGGGATGACGGTCTAGAGTTCCCTGATGAAACTGTCCCCGACTATTTTGTAGCGCTCTCCAGTAGGGAGCAACTTCTTTCAAAGCCTGGGGATAATAGGACAGGGAAGCCTTGCCGATGCCAATATGCTCGGTGTCAATGCGCCAGGTATAACGGCTACCGCCGATGCCGTAGCCCACGTTTTGGTACAAACGCTGTACCGCCGGGTACAGCGTGGAAAGGGCGACTCCCTGGGAGGCCAGCTCCTGCACTACGGAACTCATCAGGTGAGTGGCAGCCCCCTGGCCGCGAATGTGAGGCGAGATCGCAACCGACGCCACCCCTGTCATCGTCACCCGTTTCCCCCCAAACCACTGGCCCATGGGCAGCAGGGCCAGGCCTCCTACCACCTCAGTTCCCTGGCTTAGGATTCTGACATTTTCAAAACCCACGCTATGCAAATACTGCAGTTCTTCTTCGGCATCGGCCACAAAGCTCTGGGCCATTATCTCACTGCACATTCTGGCCTGCTGGGGCGATGCCAAAACGCTATAGTCGTAGTCGCGGTTCATAACCATAGGTGCCCAAATGTACCGCTATTGTAGAGAACCGGTTTGCCCTTGCCATGGTTAATGGGAAAAAAGCAATACCCATTCTCGGACCATGGCCTATCCATGGCGCTCCCCAGCTCCCCCGCCCCCCTGCTTGGATGAGTAATACAGACCAGGAGAACCAGCATGACGGCATTCCGCCCAGATTAATTTTCTGCGGCAGCATCGCTATAACCATCCTCTCCCTTGGGACCTGTCCGGCCCTCGCCCAGCCCCACTCAGCCGTGGAGCCGCCCCCGGCTCAAAACAGCCTTCCCCGGTTAGATAACTCGCCTAATTTACGAACCTACGATTTAGGCAATGCCACCCTGAACCAACCGGGGGTTTCCTCTTCCTGGCAGGAGATGCCCTACTCCCTGAACGGGACTCTTGGCATTCCCTCAGGGGAGGGGCCGTTTCCGGTGGTTATGCTGCTGCACGGTCGTCATCCCGGCTGCCATTTTGTCGAGGAGACCAACCCCAGCCCATGGCCCTGCCCTGCCGGCACCGAAACCCGGTTCGACCAGGGTCTGGCCTACCTGGCCCAGGCCCTGACCGAAGCCGGATACCTGACCCTGGCCCCCAACCTCAATGCCGCCTACGCCAACGCCTATGGAGCGACGGATGAAAACCGCACCGATCTGGTAGACGTGAGAAGTCAGCAAATTATTGATGCTCATCTGGAAAGCCTGTCGGACGCTCATAAAGGCGGCTCTGCTGACTTTGGCATATCCCTGGCAGGCAAAGCTGACCTTGGGCAACTGGCCATCATCGGACATTCCCTGGGTGGGGGTACCGCTGTGCGGATAGCGCGGCAATCCTGGGAGGAGCCAGATCAGTTCCTTGGTGGAGGTGAATTTTCCCCCATCCAAGCTTTGCTGCTGGTTAGCCCCACCCCCAGCCGCTCGGTAGAGCAAGAACCATGGGCCTATGCATTGCCGGATATACCCACCAGCATTGTCGTGGGGGGGTGCGATCGCGACATCTACGACCTCAGCAGCCTTTACTATTTCGAAACCGCTAATACCCATCCCAACCGCGAGACTCCAGTCGTCTCCCTGTTGGTTCCCGGTGCCAACCACAATTTTTTTAACACCACTGTTCAGCAAGACGACTACTACCGCCAACCCGACAACGCTCCCCTCTGCAACCCACAGCAGTCAACCTTGAGGCTATCCAGAGTCGAGCAAGAAAATTTTCTGGTTGACTATTCTTTACATTTTTTAGACCAGACCCTCAAGCCTGAAAACAATCAGACCAACCCTGGGGAAAATAAAACCACCTGGCAACCTCTCATCTCTCCGGACAAGGTTTCCCCATTCACAGCGTTGACCAATATCGCGATTCCCCAGGCTCAGCGCCAGTTAGTTTTCAATCCCTCATCGGCGGTATCCAATACCTCCCGGCCCCTTGCCTCAGGGAGCGTCGCCGTAACGGCATGTCCCGTTTTCCAACCCTGCAACGGGGGGATGCCCCGTCATCCCCGATTTCCTAAAGCCCTGCACATCACCTGGTCTAAAGCGGGAGGCCAACTTCGATTTCCGGTCAGCCCCCAAGCAGGGCTACAGCATGCCATCAGCCTTCAGCTCAGGGTTGCTGCAGCACCCGACACAACCACCCCAAGCCGCCCCGATGGTTTTGCAATTGTCTTGAGAGACCAATCGGGGCAAGCGGTCAGAGTCGAAATACCCCCTTCGACCCAGGCCCTGCAGAGGCTGCCTTCAGAGCAGGCTTCTCCCCACAGTTCCTTAACCTATCCCAGCCTGGTTAATATCCCGCTGGGGCAGTTTCGAGGAGTCCATTTAACCCGCCTGACTGCCGTGGACTTCGTTTTTGACGCAGGAACAGAGGGGAGTATTGTCCTGGCGGAAGTTAAGTTTTTACGAAACCTGAGTTCGAGATCGCGTGCAACCCCTGGGACTTCGCAGTAGTGGTCCCCTCCGGGGAGGGGCAGGGGTGGGTTAATCGTGGCAGTGAGCTAGTCGATCTGTGATAGTTGCCACTCTTACAGCCTGGGATGCGGCCCGCCCCATCCTTCGGGCACCCCTCCAAGGAGGGGAAATAGCTCAGCAAAAGCTTCCTTCACTCCCCACTCGCCAACCGATCCACCAGCCGCTGCAACCGAATCTTCGCCAAAACGTAAGGTGGAAACTGATAATGCTCAGCAATCAGCCATCCCACCATCAGCGTATGGGCAACCAGGGTACCCGTGGCCCAGACGAGAGTCCACTGCACTCCGTCCGTCGGTTCCAGGGGAGGAAAAAGATACGCGCCCAGGGCCACAATGCCTGCCGGAAGAATCATCAACGCAATACCCACAACCCACAGGGTAATGGTGACATCAGCACTGCTCTGGTAGAGGGGTTGCCAGCGCCAGCCCAACCAGCGCCAGCCCATGGGCTGCACTCCATCAACAATGTGGACGGTTTGCTGCTCTAAATTGGCTTCTAGAATATGCCGGCAAAAGTTGCAGGCGTAGGCATCCATCAGGGGCATGGCCTGAATGTTTCCGTGACGACAGACCGGGCATTCGTAGGTTTCGGCGGTACCCAGTTGTAATTCTCGATGGTGACGATTGTCGGTGGGAAGTCGGTCGTTGGTTTCAGCGCCCACAAACTGTTCCTCCAGCAGGCTAGAGCACTTTTATTCTAAACGAGCTACCTTGATCCTGTTCTCACCCTTAAGACCACCACCAGAGGCCACAAAGCGGTAGGATTGCTAGGGTTTTTGTTATTTGCCTCCATGCCTGCACAGATTCAATTAATTGATGCCAAACCTCATCAAACCTTAACTCTGGCCTTTCCTGGGGAAGGAGTAGCCCTGCGGGGGCGCATTCAGGTGCCGGGGGATAAGTCGATTTCCCACCGTTCCCTCATGTTGGGCTCCATGGCCAGCGGCGAGACCCGCATTAAAGGGTTGCTGCTGGGGGAAGACCCCCGCAGTACGGCAGCTTGCTTTCGAGCCATGGGGGTGCAGATGTCAGCCCTGGATGAGGAATGGGTGACGGTGCAGGGGGTCGGCTTAGGCAATTTGCAGGAGCCGGTGGATGTGTTGGATGCAGGCAATTCAGGCACCACCCTGCGGCTGATGCTGGGGCTTTTGGCCTCCCATCCTGACCGTTTTTTTGCGGTGACCGGCGATGCTTCGCTGCGATCGCGCCCCATGGATCGCGTCATTCAACCCCTCAGCCAGATGGGGGCCGACATGTGGGGACGCATGGGCAACCGCCTGGCCCCCCTGGCAGTGAGGGGAAAGTCTCTGAAACCGATCCAGTATCACTCTCCGGTGGCTTCGGCCCAGGTTAAATCCTGCATTTTGCTGGCTGGGCTGATGACCGCAGGAGAAACCACCGTCATCGAACCCAGCCTATCCCGAGACCATAGCGAACGGATGCTGACAGCCTTTGGTGCGGATCTGGCTATTGATCACCAAAGCTGCAGCGTCACCGTAAAAGGCCCCTGCACCCTCAGTGGCCAAACCATCATCGTGCCGGGAGACATCAGCTCAGCCGCCTTCTGGCTGGTGGCCGGGGCCATCACGCCGGGGTCCGATCTGGTGATCGAGAATGTGGGCATCAACCCCACCCGTACTGGAATTCTGGCAGCCCTCCAGGCCATGGAAGCCGACATTACGTTGGAAAATCAGCGGCAGGTCACCGGCGAACCCGTCGCAGATTTGCGGGTCCGGTACAGCGCTTTGAAAGCAGCTCAATTCGACGGCGACCTGATTCCCCGGATGATTGACGAAATTCCCGTGCTGGCGGTGGCAGCGCTGTTTGCCAGGGGTACGACATTGATTACAGATGCGGCAGAACTGCGGGTGAAGGAGTGCGATCGCATCACCGTTATGGCCCAGCAGCTCACCCGCATGGGAGGCCGAGTGCAAGAACTGCCCGATGGCCTCGAAATTGTAGGAGGAAGCGCCCTACAAGGAGCCGAAGTAGACAGCCACGGAGACCACCGGGTCGGCATGAGCCTGGCCATTGCAGCTTTACGGGCAAAGGCTACCACCACCATCCAACGGGCCGAAGCCGCCGCTATTTCTTACCCAACTTTTGTGGCTACCCTACAGAACTTGTGCCAATCACCAGAACTATGACTTAACCCTGCCCATTGGGAACACTTGAATCATCCCAAGGCCAGGAAGGCATTTCATGATTTGGCGACCGCTGAACAATCTGGTCAAAAGTCTCAAGACTTACCACATATTGAGTCCTGACCCGAAGGCACGTCAGGAAGTGAACCAATGGCTGTCGGAACGGCCCTGCCTGAGTTGCCAGGAGTGGTATCTCATCCATTGGACGCCCCCCGCCGTAGCCAAGCCCTGCCCTCAACCCCTGATTGAATTTCTCTACGACCGGCTGCCGTATTACTCTGGCCTACAGGTCGGCTGCATTCATCCCAAAGACCATCTGGTTAGTGATTTACGGTTTCCAGCCGTATGTTGGTTCGACTGGGGGTTGTGCCTGTGCGAAGAATTCTATGCCACCTTCGAGACCGATATTTCAGACGTTTTTGATGAGTCCCAACTCGACACCTGCGCCGACCTGGTACTCTTTTTGCAGCAGCAGCTGAACTCTAAACGCCCGGATCAGCTTTAGGGAACATTGTCCTGAAATCAGCTTAAGCAACCCCCGCAGATCCCTGGAAACCTTGATCTACCATGGGCAAACCAGTGCCCCTCAACCCTGGGGGGGATATTCTGGTCAAGCAGGATACAACAGATGCTACATTAAACGTTGTCTAAGCCCAGCAGTGGAGTTTTGGCCAGAGGAGGCTACCGCCTGCCAGCTGGGCCCTGTACTGTAAGCCCCACTTTAGCCAGCGACTGCCAGAAAACCCTACGGCAAGGTTGACCCATGAGCCTTAAAACCCAGATCAGCGAAGACATTAAGGCGGCCATGAAGGCAAAGGACAAGATTCGCCTGGAGACTTTGCGCAGCATTAAAAAAGTCATCCTCGACAAAGAAACCACCGTCCGCCCTTCCGGCCAGGAAGAACTGACCGAAGAGCAAGAGCTAGAAGTGCTGACCCAACTCGCCAAACAGCGCAAAGATTCGGTCACCCAGTATCAGGATGCTGGGCGAGAAGACCTGGCGGAAAAAGAATCCCAGGAATTAGCGATTATCGAAGAATATTTGCCTCAGCAGTTATCCGAGGCAGAAATAGAAGCCGTTGTGGATGACCTGATTGCCCAGGTGGGAGCTTCCTCGCCTAAAGACATGGGCAAAGTCATGGGACCCGCCATGAAACAGCTCAAAGGCCGAGCTGACGGCAGCCAGGTTCAAGCCATCGTTAAATCTAAGCTCGGCAGCTCTTAAACCCCCACCCTGGTCACCCCTGAAGTGCCCATGTAGGGACTCGACCCAAAGAAGACCCACGGTGGCAAGGCTTCCGTGGCTCTTCTAACTTCTGT